>Ga0099824_1000337_pt1 | contig 51403 bp, 22 predicted proteins | sample SiratrowhiteBW_FD_76837 | JGI IMG/M metagenome (GOLD analysis project Ga0099824, IMG submission 76837) | Root nodule microbial communities of legume samples collected from California, USA - Siratro white BW | ecosystem: Host-associated > Plants > Roots > Nodule | place: USA: California... | reverse complement strand
TTTTTTTATAAAATTATAAAATATATTCTATAAAAATTATTTTTTTATTATATTATAATAAAATATATATTTTATATATATATATATATATATATATATATATATATATATATATATATATATAACATGTATGTAATACTAGTATTTTATTTTTTGATTTCATTACATACATAATCATTAGTCATTAATTAAAAGTCCTTGAGTCAGGTAAGTTTTAATTCAGGGTAAAGATGTATTCTTCCAATTAATGAGATACATGTATTATGTGATATGTAAAGTTGTTAAAGCGTTTTGAAGATACATACAATTACTTTTCTTTCTAAAATTATTGTTTTATACTTTTAAAAATTGTAGATTTTATTTCTATGTTGTTTGTTTAAAGACAAATGTCAAGGAATGAAAAGAAAATATAAAGGGGGGAAAAAGTGAGATAGATAGAAAATATTGTAGTTTTTGTTTGCTTGGGAAGAAAATAGTAAAAAGGAATTTTTTGTGGAATAGAAAAATAGGAAATGTTAAATTTTCAAATATAAAAATCACTTTGTTATGTGTAATGTTTCTTGATTGAATAAATATTTGTAATAAAAAATAATTAATATTTTTCTTAAAAAGAATATTGTAAAAATGATTTTTGAGCTAAAGTCATTTTTAATTAGTACAAAAGTTTTTACTTGTGTCAATCTATTCTTCTAGTTACCAAAATAAAATAAGAGAAGATTTTCATTTCTTTTCTTTAATTTTCATTTATTCAAATAGTATATTTTTATATCTAAGTATTATTTATCATTTCTATTTATTTATTTTTCTTATTTATTTATTCAATATTTCCGTTAAAATCAAATAAATTTTTTTATAATTAAAGTTTACAAATCAAATTATGTTATATTGATGATTTCAAAGCTAAAAACTTCGAGCAATTATTTATATCTTCTAATAGATCAATAATAGAAAGAGTTATTTCACCATCTTATAAATATTAATGATGATTAAACATTTTATGATTTCTTTCAAAATTTTGATTTAGGTTGAGATCCATATTTTATTGTGAAAAAAAAATAAGAATAATATTATAATATTTATTTATTTTAAATTTTTAAAATCATTCATGAATATATAAAGAAGTTTTGTTAAAAGAGTAGATGAAAGTAAGTCACCGTAAGTTAGGCTATAATAAATTAAATTTTAGTGTTAATTGGAACTATTATGCTTAAAACTAGTCTTTTTTACCTATCAAGAGCCTTTGAAAAAGTTTGGTTTTAAAGTTTTTAAAATATTTTTTAATGACATGAGAGCATCTTAAAACATTTTTAAGAAATCTCAAACACTTACTTTCTTTTTTTCCTACTTTGAAATCTTCCATGAAAGTCATTTGAAATAATGGAAGTTTTTCTATTTTTATAAAATATGTATTTTTTTCTTGTATATGTCTTTTTCAGTGTTAACTTTATTACATTTAACTTAGAATATATATGATTAACATGTGTTCCTATGTGTTCATAAGCATTCATTATCACTCAACACATAAATAAAAGAAGTAATATGCTTATTTTAACATCTTAAAAATTTTTTAATTTTAATAACGATTTCATCACTAATTAGTTAAATAGAAGTAGACAAGTTAATGGTAAATTGACATTCTTTTTTTGATTTGGTTAATTCTATAATGATAAAAATTTTAATTAACTAAAATACATATAATACTAAATTTACTAAACTTTTTATTAATTATTTCAATTTAAATTAAGTAAAATATATTATTTAAGTGGATTATGCTTAAATAAAGTTAATTAAAATATTTTAAACTTGTTTAATCCCTACTTAAATTCAACAAGCCTAAGAGGCACCTAATAGGAAAAAAAATCAATGACTTTTATGATAATATGTCAAAATATGAACTTCAATGTTTATATGACTTAAAAATTACAACCATACAACAAAAATTGTGTAGCAAAATGTTGAAGAAGAAAGAGGAATTGAAATCGTTTTTCAAACCTTTTAATATAAGTTAAGTTTTCTACATCATAAGCTAGGTTCCATGTATAAGATCTTAATGGAGAAGTTTCCCCTAAGATGACCATTCTGGTAGAAAGAATTTTTCACAAAAGAATGATCAATTATCACATGTATTCATAAGTGATGTCTCAAATACGATTAAAGTTTATTTATAGTTACGTAGTGTCGAGCTTAAAGAGACAAATATACTCCAAATGAAAGGTAAATGTAACTTTTAAGACACTCTAGAGCTAGTTTCTAAGACACTCTAAAACTAGCTTATAATATACTATAAACCTAACTTTTAACTTGTTTCATACATGATACATACGAGAATGAGAAAGAACTTGTTGAAGAAAGAGAATAGAAGACATGAAAAATAAAAAAAAAAAAGCATGACAAATGAAAATGTAGATGAAGAAATAAAAGAGAGAAGAATCCTAGAGCTTTTGAAGGAAGAAATTAGAAGAATAAATTATTGTAAATTGTAGAAATTAGAGAGAACTTAAAGAAAAGTACAAACTTTAGAGAATTGGTCTTGAATTAGAAAAGTCTTCGAAAGGCTTAAGTTAACACAAGTACCTCACATGGGCTACTTTAAGTCATTTTTTACTCTTCAAGTTTCAAGACACATTCACAGTAACTACCTAGAACATGCATCGTACTCATTACGATTTTTGCATTTTATTAACTACCTAATGCATTGGTTCATGTATATTCATCATAGTCATTAGAGTAATCATTACATTCATGTATCGTTATAACTTTCAAGTGCATTCCATCATGTACATTCGTCCTAGTCATCATTACATTCATGTACTTTAGTAACCACCAAATGCATCTCCCTAATTTTAAAGGATTAGTTTAGCTTAAACGTAGTTAAGTGTAGTTAACCTTGATTAGTGTAGTTGAGTCTTTTTGTCTTTCAAGACTCCTTGCTTTGTCAAATTTCTCGGCTATAAATAGGAGTGCTCTCCATTGTAAAATGCATCAAGTTGAATGAATGAGAATTTCTATGAGAAATTGTGAGAGTTATTGAATTGTGTCTCTACTCTTTTCTTTGATTCTTATCTTAAGAAGTCTTCTCAAGTGGCAAATCCTCCTTCACTCACCCATGAAGATTTCTAATCTTGAAGGTAGCATGTTCAATCATCTTCTTCCTCATTCCATTTTTATATTTCAATTCCTTTAGTTTCTTGTTTTCTTACTTGTTCATATATTAAATTGTTCATTGTCGCAAGCATGGCTTCTATAGTGTCTTCCTTTGCGCCACTTTGGGTTCTCTCTTGAAGAACTATCTTCTTCATCTCCTTTTTGGGTTGGTCTAGATCCTACACTCCTCCCTTGAAAAACTTTTTGACTGTTTGATTTAATGATTCGCTTAAAGGATTGGCATGAAGACCTTTAATAAAGGTGTCTACGAACATTTCTTCGTTGGATGAGTGAATGTGTCCTATGATATCATAGAAGCAATTGAGGTAATCTTTCAGGGGTTCATTCTCATGTTGTTTTAAGTCAGAATAGTCAGTTGGGTTTATGGATTCCACTTTATTGGTTGTGTTCAATAAATGGGAAAATCCAAAAAGAAAGTGATTGTCCCATTTAGAATTTCACTGAACGACTAAGGAACTGTTCTCGAGAAAGTCCCAACAAACATCTTGCATCAAACCACATCCGACACACTTGAAATTACCTTGTGGGCTCAAAAAGCTTTAAGATGGTTCTTGGGATCACATGATCGTGAGAAAGGGTTAATTTTTATAACCATATAGTACGGTGGTACGAGCTTATCCATGATTTCCTGAGAGAATGACAAAGTATCTAGTTGCATGAAGATTGGATATGAGTCTACCCTCCTTTGTCAGGTAATTTGTCTTCACATTGTATGTTGCAATTATTCATTCGCTTTTTGTAGCTCTTTATGTGCTCTCAAGGCTTCTTCTATTCAATGGTTGGATTCTTTAGCTTCTTGCCACAGTATCTCTCATTCTAGTTAGGCCTCCTCTGATCTTCTCATACTTTCTTCATTCTCTCGTTGCAATTCTTGCATAGTATCGAGAATTTGTTACAAAAGTGGGAGCATCGTCGTATGCCTTTGGTTGGATCCCGTGTCACTGGTTGCTTATAGTTTTTCGAAGGTAGAACAAATTTAATTTGCCCCACTGTGGGCGCCAATGTTTTAGTTCAAAGTTTAAGTGGCTTAAACCTAAAACATTCAAGTGTCTGTATAGGGAGATCATCTTGAGAACTTCCTAAAGGAGACCTCTATGAAACGAAATTCCCAAGTTGTAGGTGTAATGCAAAAGTTGTAAACCACTTGTTGGCATATTTGGAAAAGGGATGATGCGTAAAGGGTGGGTTAGCATGTAGGATCATTCCACTCAAGCTTGAAGGAGGGGCTCTCGGATGAATTCTTAGACGATTCTTGAAGGATTATTGGATTGGATTAACGTGATCTTTAATGTTTTACAAAAATCACAAAAATAAAAATAATTAAAGAAAATGCAAGAAAAAAGATTAAACAATGAAATTTTTTATTTATAATTGTGCCTCGTTCAACAATCCCTCCATGATTGTCTTCTTGTCGTTGATCTCCATTGGCCTTCTTACTTCACCATCAAATCTTGAAATAAAGAAGAATCAAGATTCTCTCTCTAAAAATATTGAGACCAAATTATAGTGTGCTTGTGGTTGAATTTTTCGATTGATGAATGGGAAGCTTTGAGTGGACCAAAGCTCAAGTACCATTTGATATGAAAATTTCCAAGCCTTAGGTGCAATGCGGAAGCTGGAGGAGTATTTGGAAAAGGGATGAAGTGTAGAGGATAGCTTGGTATGTAGGATCATTCCACTCTAGCTTCAGTGAGGAGTTCTTGGATGAATTCTTCGACAGTTCTTAAAGGATTTTGGATTAACATGATATTTGATGTTTACAAAAATCTAAAAAATGAAAACAATTATAGAAAAAATGCAAGAAACAAAGATAATGTTAAGAATTAGAGCAACACCTTGTGTCATCCAAATTCATGAGATAAGCAAGATGGTGATTCACCACTTATGACCTAGCCCACAAGATAAGAATCAATGTCAGGATTTGGAAAGAACTTTGCGTCACTCAAGCAAGATGGTAAATCGCCACTTGTGACCTAGCTCAAGAAACTCCTAGAGAGAATCTTTCCACTTCCATGTCTTGATGAACACCAATGCGTCATCAAGAGATAAGCTAAGAAGTGTCACTCTAGGATGAGCAAAGGAGAAACACCACTTGAGATATGACACACTCAATATTTCAAAGATTTCTATTTATTTCCATTTTATCAAAATGAGGTCTTTTTACATAGAGTTCATGGTGGGAAGGGAATAGACAAACACATTCCTTCCACAAACCATTGTCCAAATAAAACCTAGAAAAATAAAGGAAAAAAAATACATTTATTTTTATTTTTTGTGTTAGATCTCCCTAGGTACAGGAAAACAACTTCTTTGTATGAAGCGAAAAAACTTAAAGTATAAGATGCTTGATGTTTTATTTTATTTTGTTACCTATGGTAATAGAAAAATTTTTAATAATTCCCCCTGAATTCGTTTCTTAGGCTTGCGTAGTTCGGTCTAAGGACGATTGGGCCTTGATTGAGTTAAGGCTTAAGGAACTAGGTTATGCTTACTGATCGACCTTTACCCATGTTGTTTTAATCATGCCAATATGTAGCCCTACAACCACAAGCCAAGCAAGTCGAGAAGGCTTTCAAAGGAGATGTTGTTTGGTACAAAAATGAAAAAAGGATAAACGTGAGAAGACGTATTAAAAGATGGAGAATAACATGCCACTTTTAGAAGATGTCTTCATGCTTATTCAGGATAAACACCTAGTTTTGAATAACCGCTTGACTCATAAGAACTAATATAAGAATCCAAAAGAAATGTTTCAAACACCAAGTGCCCAAAATTCTATTGCAATTTCTATATTCCAAAGTTGTTTTATGGGAAGAGAGGCGTAATTATTTACAAGATAACTTACCTTCAAATGAACATGCTAATGTAAATGAAATGAAAGTCAAATTCCTAACATAAATGATTCTATCGAGTCTTGGTCATGAGATGACGAGGGAAATTTAAATTCTAAAATTCAAATTCCTACCTAATTGAATTGAAAATGGGAGGGATGAAACATTTTTTTAGTCATGATTTCCTTGGTCCTTTAGCACATACTTTCCTTGTCATCCTTTTTGCACTCATGAAGTTCCTAGTGCACTCCTTTTTTTTAGTAACACATCCTTCTCTTGTTTGGGCTTAAAAGAGCTCAATTATTCAATTTTACAAACTACTAATTGCACATAAAAAAAATAAGTATACATGAAATTCCTAATTACAAGCATAGGAAATAAAAAATAAAGAAAATAAGAAATTATTTTTTAGAGTAAGAACATCTTGTCTCGTCATACTTTTTATTGTTCTTCTTGGAATTATATGTTCTTGCTCATTTTTGTGGTTTCCATTCTTGTACTCATCAATAACAATACAAGGTTCATACATGGTTTGGTTGGGGATATTCAAGATGTGGTAGGGCTTTGTGACTACCACATTATTTGAAAAATTTCGTCTTTCAAGCAAATAAGGTGGAGCTCTGACTCAAAAGAAGGGAGATACTAGAAATTCACCTATTCGAGTACTTACCAACCTCAAAAAGAAAAATAAAAGTTATAAAGACAACCATTTCTCTTCTTCTAAACATTCTTCCTCATCATTTCCTTTAAATCATAAAATAATAGTGGGCTATGGCAAGCCCAAGTCTACCTCCAATCAACATCATCATTTTTCTTAATCTTATTTTAGGCCTTATTTCCGCTCTAGACATACTAATAATAATATCTACATCAAGTGTTTTAAATGCTTTGGTCATGGACACATTTTAACTTAACGTCCTTCCAAGAAAGTTATGGTATTATTAGAAAGGGAAAGATTGAATATGAACACTCCTCTTGTCCCTCTTCTCCATTTTCTATAATACATTCATATTCCTCTTCTCATTCATCCTCTCCTAATTAATATGAGCATAAGGTTCCTAAGGGAGACCTCTTAGTGACTAGACACCTCTTGGAGGCAAGTCCAAAATGATTTTGAGGACACCTAAAGATGAAACAACTTTCATAGAAGGTGTTTAGTCAATAAGAGCATTCGCTTCCTCGTCATATATGAAGGAAGTTGTACAAATATGTCTAAAAAAAGGTTAGTGGCAATGTCAACATAATCATCATCCTTCATAAATTAATTACTAACTAAAACTATGAATAAAATAAAAATGTTTTTAATCCTTTTTAAATATCTAAAAGTAAATATTGATCATTAAACAATAATGACTTTATAACATACATACATAACATGGAAAATATGATGCAACAGGATTGAGTTTTTATTTAGAACCACTATTCTAATTTGAATTTCATAAATAAATTTGAATTTTTTTTTCAAAGTTTTTAAGTTCTAATTATTAAAAATAGTGGAATCCTTAATTGTTCTTAATTATTAAATATCATTGATTTTTGAAGTTTATTTGTAACCACAAGATAGAACCTATTAGAGTTTCTAATATTATTATTTCAATAAGGTAGTTAGAATTGATCCATTTTATTCAGTTCAAATTAAACTCGTGAATTAAATTTATTCAGTTCAAATTAAACTCGTGAATTAAACCTTAAAAAATAACTATACAAATGTAAGTTCAATTCATATGTTATTGAAACTATTTAACCAAACTAATCCAATTACGTATAAATAATATTGAAATTTAAATATTTAGAACTATGAAAATTTAATTCTCAATAAATGAATTAAGAATTAAACTAGAAAATCAATTTTGAAAATTTAGAATTTCTTTAAAAAAATTGAAAAAGTGTAGAACATTAAATTATATTTTAGAAATGTAAATACAAAAGATTAAAAATAACTAAATGGATTAAAATATAAATAGAATATAGAAATTGCATGGATATGAAACTACTCTTATGACTGTTTTGTAAAATCATAAGAAATTAGAGAATTTGGAATTCCAAAAGAAAGTTAAATTTGCTACAATTTGAAAAAAAAAAAAGCATATAAAGTAATTTCACAAAGTCCTATATATAATTATAAAGCTACAAAAGATGTATAAGGCCCATAAATAAAAGTCCAATGAAATTCAAGTTTGCTTTGATCGCATTTTCCAAGTTTGTATAATTTCATTCAATGCATTTAGATTCATTGAGTTAAATGATCCTTAAGCTTGTTATTTGCCTATGAAATATTTTCGTTGGACAAAAAGAATTTCGATGGAAAAACAAACAATTATTTTTAGTATTTATAATTGTAATGGTTTTGTTCGGCGAGTAAGTCCTCATTGAAAGACTTAATAATTAAAAGTGTTATTCAAAATCTTCACGATCCACTAAATAAAATTGTGTTTTAGTTGAGAGAAACTTCTTTTATTCTTGTGTTGATTTTTTTATCGGTGCACCTACATAAAAAAAAAGGTAATCAAAATCTTGAAAATATGCACAATTAAGAACATTTGTGATTAAATCCACTTTTAATACTTATTTATTAGAACTAAAATGAAGATAAACACTTAAGAACTAAAAGTATGATAAATGACCAAATTATTAACTTAAAATGTGCATAAAATGTGTCATCAAATACCCTACACTTAAGTTTTTATACTTCTGAGTAAAATAAATATATAAAGATGGATAATTTAAAACTACAAATAAAGCATAATAAAAAAGCAAATATAAAATAAATATTTCATCTATGGTTTAAATATACACATGTCTTAGTTATTCAAGTAAAAATAAACTAAATGTAAAAGCATATACCTATTCACCATTAACATCAAGATGAGTAACAAAAAATATTTAAACCATGTTTACTCAATTAAAATTCTTAAGTAAAGCATTCTAACTCACATTCCAACAAATAATCTATTGATTAGGATCAATAAAATATCAAGGATGTCATATGAGAAATAAAAATATGGTTCAATTCTCACTTTGTTTATTTATACTCATATGACTTGTAAATCACTTGAATAAAGTTTATTTACAAGAACAAAATTATCCTTAACTTACTCAAATTCATTTGGACCTCAATTTTTCAACCATTACTTTAAGTCTATAATGAAATAACAAAACTTGTTAGCCCATTGAAAGCTCTATTCTCAAGATGTTTTGATCATGATATCTCTTATTTGTCTATCTGTAAATCTTATAGTTTTCCATATGTTTTTAATTTGATTTCTTCTAATTCTTGTAGTTGTAAAAACATATTCTCTTCAATTTCATCAAATGATAAATTACATGCTTTCACAGTTCAATATGTTTTATGTTCTATCTTAGCATGTAATGACACACTCTCTCCAAAAAATCCTGAAAGTGGACATTTTTAAACGTGTTTTGTAAGTTATCTTATATGTCCAAAGAACAATACATAAACATGTAAAGGTGGTTTTATGATGATCCATTGGTGTAATCTAAATATTAAAATAACTAAAAATTCATTTAGGAAGTAAGAATGAGACTTGTCACTTAACCTTCCCATCATGTAATCACTAAAAGGCAAAGGAAATTGGTTGGTTTTTCATTGTGGTTTGCTTAAGTCTTCCTATCAATGCACATTTTTAGTTATTCTAAACTCTATGGGGTACCAACTCATATTTCTCATTTTTAATCACAGCCAATCCAAATTTCTTTTGACAAAAATTTTAAGACATAAATGTATTATTCATGATTAAACATATATCTATATTTTATTTAAGACACCTATAATTTTGATGATAAAAAACAATATCATGTTTTGGTTGTCTAATAATGTTAGTGTGTAACAAATTTCTCAAATCATTAATCCTATATGATTTGATAGAGGTCTTTGACAAAAAGTTTTAGATGTAGTATAAAGAATAGTCTTTCATATTATTAGACACGAGTAGCACTGCACATAAAAGAAGATAAACACAAGTTATATTACAACTTTAGAGAAGCAAGATATGAAGAATAAATCAAGTCTTATAAAATCACTAGATGTAAGTTTTATAACATCAACCAAGTCTTGTGAAGTATTAGATGTAAGATGCAAGGTCAAGATGAATTCGAAATCAACATATAACATAAACACATGGACATCTCTAGACACATTTCACAAAATGTAAGATAATTTAACTTAAAGTAAGATGACTAAACTTCCTAGAGATGATTCTGGCACACATACCCACACATAATTTCTAAGTTTGTATACTTATTTTGATGTTGTTAGAAGTGGAGAAGTAATTTCAAAGATTAAGGTTATCCTTCACATTGCATGTTAAGGGTGTGCTTATATTTGAAGAAGAAATTGAGGTGTAAGTGAGTGGAAAGTAAGATTATTTGAATTAAGAGAAAAATGAGGAGAAATGAAGGAAAAGTTAATAATAAATGTGATTGATAATTTTATGTTTTTTAATTCATAAATTGTAAGAGTTAAAGACAATTTAAAAGAAAGTATGATTAACTTGTTGGTTTGATAGATTAAATTTTATTTTAGATTGATGAAAATATAAAATTTCGAATTTGCTTTGCATCTTAAAATTATTTTATAATAAAATATGATTAATTTGTTAACTGCCATTCATTAATTTTTTAATTGATAAAATTTAAAGATTAGAATTCTGTAGCTTAAAATTAAATTTAAAATAAAATATGATAAATTAAAATCTTAAATTTGATAAATTAATTTTCTTCGTACTATAGACAAATTAAATTGAGTCTTCTTTTGGGTATTTTATTAACACCACTGCTAAAAAATATATTTAATTAATCATCTATCAAATTCTTTCCAATAATATTGCTAAAAAATATATTTAATTAATTATCTACTAAGTATTAAAGAATGGAAAAGCAAAGGACTTAATGTGCTTAAGTGGGTTTTATTGGGCTTTCAAGTGATATTACTTCCAACCCAATAAAAAAAACCCTAGAATAGAGAGTGTTAATCATGGAGCCAGACACAAGAGGAGCTACGACCTATGACAACCGTGCTAGAGATGTCACCTACAAAAGCCAGAAAAAGACACCATCACAAGAGGCACGACTATGAGAGGCATGCTCATGAGAAGAAGTGTTGTCGCCTGTCTTCTTTATCAGACAGTCTTCCTACACATGCAAGCAAGGACAAAAGTGTATTTTTGTTTTTGCTACCAGACTTTTCTCTCCTTTCTTTTGTAGTGTGCAAAGATGAGTCTCTCATCTCTTTTCCATTCACATACCTCCAAATCAATAAATGCATAAAAATAATAAAAAACACATAAGTTACAAATCAATTTTAGGATCTTTATAAGTTACAAATCATTTTTAGGACTTTTATAAGTTACAAATTATTTTTAGGACCTTTATAAGTTACAAATCATTTTTAGGATCTTTATAAATTACAAATCACTTTTAAGACCTTTATAATTTAAAGAAAAGCTATCTGAAAGAAAGAAAAAATCTCATATCTTATAAGAGCTTTATTTGCAACAAGTTTTAAAAGTCTTTAGAACACTTTGTAGAATATCATCTTCTAAGTGATAATATATTTTATAAATCCTTCACAATTATAAACCGTAATGTATCAAGTTTTTATTTATTATATTTTCTTTTTTGACATTTTTTCCTTAAACATGAGAATTTTTTTTATGAAACTAAATTTATTATATTTTATTTATTTATATATTATTTATGATAATATATATTTAATATTTTTATTTAATATTTATAAACTATATTTATATTTTACTCTTATTAAATAAGATTATTATGCGAGATGAAAAAAAATAAGAATTAAATTAATAAAATAAGAGTGTGGTATAATAGGTGAGATTTATTGTGATATTGATATGTGACAATTTTTTTTTAAATTTAAACTTTTAAAATACATATTATCTTATTTAAAATTATATAAAATTAAATCAATATAGTTATTGAATTTCGTACATTAGAACAAAGTTAAAAATAAAGATGTAAAATACTATTTAATCATTTCTAACCTTTATCTGTTTTAACCCATCTTTTATTTATTTCTAAATTAAAGTTAATATTTTTTATAAATACTTCGATAAAGTAAGAGGGTCCTTATAATTGGCGTCATTTACTGGGATATTGAAATGTGATGTATTTATCTTGAAATTTCAAATTTTAAAATACAGATTATTTTATTTAAAAGTTATATAAAATTAAAACTAATATAAATTTTAAATTTTAATTAGATAAAATAGAATTAAAAATAAAGATGTAAAATAATATTTAAGCATTCTTATCTTATCTCTTTTAGCCCATCTTTTATTTATTTCTAGATTAAATTTAATATTTTTCATAAAAATATCAATAATTACAAATAATCGTGTGACTTAAATTCTTTGGTAATAGTTTTAAATATAGTATATATATATATATATACCATATTTCAAATGTATATCTATAGTTTAAATTTTAATTACAATATAATTTATATATTTAAAATATTTATTTATTATAAATTTAATTTCAATAATTCAAAAGTAAATATTTATTTTGTAAGGTAACACATTACTGTTTAGTGGAAATACAAATGTAATTATAAAGTATTTAAAATTTATATTAAATTATGAAAAATTGAATACTAGAAAATAATAATAAAAGTAATCTTTTATTAATTTTTTATGTTATAATTATATAATAAGTATACCTTTTAATTTCTATTGAAATAAAAAGTCAAATCGTAATAAAATATATAAAAATATTTATAAATATAATTAATTTTATTTGAAAAACCATAATTATAATTATATAATGAAATTATTTTAAACTTTTTTTAGCGATAATGAAAATTTAAAACATTGGTTAATATATATAAATATATAAAGTATAAAAGAGGAATGAAAATATGTAACATTATCACATATGTTATAGATTTAAAAGATATTTTTTATTTATTTATTTATTTAGTTTTCAAACTCTGTCCTCTTACTTGTGTTTATCAAAATCAGACAATCCACCGTAATTAGGGTTTTCATCCTCCCACTCTGAAGTTGCAATAGCAGACAATGGGGCGCAAAGAGAAGCTCAAATCGAAGGCAATAGAGGATCACGGCGATACCCATTTTAGCGGCGGTTCCACGCCGTCGCTCGTCTTCAGCAGCGACGACGACGAAGCCAACCAAGATCTCAGTCTCAAGATTGTTGAAAAAGCCATGCGAATGCGCGCAGCCAAGCGCGACGCCCCAAACGACGACGTTTCGTCGTCTCGGACACCCGAACTCGCTGTGGCCCGAAACGTCGGCGTTTCGGATGTGCCCAGCGCTATCGCTGATTCTGAAGTGACGAAGAAGAAAAAAACAACTAAGAAGTTGAAGATTGAGACTGGGGATGAAAGGGTGAGTATTGTTCCCTGTTTGGCTCACTCCATTCTTTGAATAAGAAATCTTTGATTTTTTTATTCTATTTGTTGTTATTTTCATGTGAGTTGAACTTCCTTTTGGTTTAATCTGGACGGACCCATACGCTCCTTGTGATTACTGCATTGTTTTAGTGAAATAGATTCTGAGTAAATTGAAATTTGAAACAACTGATAAAAGTCGAGCACAAATATTGAATTTTTTATTTAAAAAAAAATGAAACCTTTTCTTTCCCAAGTCTTTAATTAGATATATTGTTAATCTATTTCACTTGAAATAAAGGTTTTAAATTGCCGTTGTGGTTGCAGCTTTGTCACTGATCTTGATATTGTGGAAAATTGTGGCAAATGCGGTAGCGAAACTGTGGTCGTGGAAACCTTAAAAACATTGATAATGTAGCCAAAATTGCTTTTGCGGACCCATTTTCTGAACCTTGCCTAAAATATATTGTTTTTCTGAAATATAATCAAATTCAAATTTCCACTTGGACAACCACATTTAGATAATGTTTGTTTGAAAAATGTATTTTTTGTTTTATTTAGGTTGTTATTGCCAATGAACATGAGATGGAGGAGACTATCAAAGATACTGAGAATCATGAGTCTGTGGAAGGAGATGAAGTTCAGATAGGCGACAATATGGTTCTGCGAAAGCTGCTTGTGAGTTGAAATCTTTGATATGAAATGACATTTTGAAAATACTGCAGTACATGAGTAAGGGGTAGTCGGGTATATCATATCACTCTGTGTTTCTGTTCTATCAGCGGGGTCCGAGGTATTTTGATCCACCAGACAGTAGTTGGGGAGCGTGTTTCAATTGTGGCGAGGAAGGTCATGCTGCTGCGAATTGTTCAGTGGCAAAGCGGAAGAAACCATGCTATGTTTGTGGTGTTTTGGGACACAATGCAAAACAATGTACTAAGGTATGTCTTATTACCAATTTTCCATCTTTTTATTTGTATATGAAGGTTATTGAGATTTGCATTATGCTCCTGCAGAGACAAGATTGCTTTATATGTAAGCAAAGTGGTCACCGTGCCAGAGACTGTCCGGAGAAGCTCACAAGTACTCCCAAAAGTATTGCAATTTGCTTAAAGTGTGGAAATTCTGGGCATGATATGTTTGGATGCAGGAATGATTATTCAATGGAGGATCTTGAGGTTGTTCTTTTCTTTCACTGGAAAAATTGGAATTTTTTGGGTGAATTTGCTAAAAAAGTAGTGACTTGCATTGTATCTGAATTTGCTTAGTCACTGACTGTTTGTCTCTTTCTTCAGGAAATTCAATGTTATGTCTGCAAGAGACGTGGCCACTTGTGCTGTGTCAATTCTGATGATGCAACACTAGGAGAAATTTCTTGTTACAAATGTGGTCGGTTGGGACATACGGGTTTGGTAAGTTTTACTTAATGGCTTATTGGTCTTGCCTTATGCTACTCTTCCCGTGTGAATCTCTCTTAGTAGGGGAAATCTGTTTGATTGTTTTTTTCTTTTTTTCCTAAAATAAAAATATATACTAAAAATAAAAAGATGGCTCATCATACAGTCAGACCTATGCGATGCATGTGTGCATTGTAATCACCACAAAATATTCCATTCTTATTTACTAAACAGTGTCTATGTCTGGAGTGTACAAGAAAAGGTCCAAAAAATAATTGGACAAGTGGTAATAACATGATAGCAGTCAAGTTTTTAATTTTCAGTTAATTTAAGATTAAAGAATGGAAAATATGGCAACTAATAGGAAATTCCTTTACCTTTATGTTTTGATGGTACTAATGGTTACTGGTGTTTATCAACCTTATCTTGTTAGATCTATGGTACAATAGCTTTATTAAACAATAGTTAAATCTGCAGTTGCCTGAATGTCATTTTGAAGAACATCGAGGGGATTATTGTGATTAACTCATGCATATTTTTTTTTGTTGCCTTGTTAAAATAATCACTCTTTTTTCTTTTTTAAACGTTAAAGATTTTCAGGTCTTGAAACTTAAGCTTAGAGATAAATTTATGTGTTAATTCATGCAGGCATGTTCAAGGTTGCAGGATGAGATTGCAAGTGGAGCGACACCTAGTTCATGCTTCAAATGTGGTGAAGAAGGGCATTTTGCCCGGGAGTGCACAAGTGCTGTGAAGGTACATTTCGGGATATTTATTGACCGACTATTGTTTCTTTAAATTATCACAGCTGTTTACCTTTTGTTTTTATTGTTGGTCTGAGTATCTTGTGGCTTAGAGTAAGTAGTTTTATGGGTGCTTTGCTTTCCTCCGCAGACAGGAAAGAGGAATCGCGACTCATCACGCACAACAGATAAAAGATCCCATAGAGAAAATGATTACATAGGAAATAGATCAGCTCCTAATGATATGGGTGTAGCTCGCAGAAAGAAACGATCTCCTACAGAAGAAAGAGGAGGCTTTTCTCTACCCAAGAAATCAAAGAGTAGAGGTGACTGGATGCAGGACCATGCTGCCGAAGAAAAAGGCTTTACGACTCCAAAGAAACACAAGAGTAGAGGTGGTTGGACAACGGAGCATCCTGCGGAACATAAAGGCTATACAACTCCTCAGAAATCCAAGAGTAGAGGTGGCTGGACAACGGAGCATCCTGCGGAACATAAAGGCTATAAAACTCCTCAGACATCCAAGAGTAGAGGTGGCTGGACCACAGAACATCCTGAAGAATTCTTTCCTCCCAAGGCCTATAAGTTTTCAGGGTCACCATATTCCAGAAGCACTAAAATTCATTCCTTTGGTAGTGGAAGTCATACTCCAAGTTACCCTCCAAGTTATAAATCTTCTAAGGTATGGACTGGTCATGAGGGAACCCCTGTGTCCCAAGGTTCAGCTTGGTCAAATCATCATAGGTTTTCAGCATCAAGGTTTGGAAACTCTAGTACTGGAGGGCATGGTAGAAATTACAGCCGGTGGTAGTGATGGTGCATGCTGGATTATATCCTATACCATTCCTTTTGTAAACTTGTAAAACAATGTCCGCAAGTCTTTTAACTTAATATTTATTTTTCCTTTCAGTTATCTGTTCTATGTTATTGTGGTAATTCTTTCAAATTTATGGATATGTTTAATTTTGCTACCCGTTGAACATCATTTTTTGTTTGTACCTCACTACCTGAGTCAAGGGGAACAGGGTACTATGATTTGAACGTAGTACCTTTTGGCTCTTCTACAGTTATCTTTTGAAAAGTGCAAATCAATCCTGCTATGTATTAAGGCGTGTTGCCACATTAAACTTTTATTTACAAAGCAACGTCATACTTTTTTCCCATGTCTTATGTAGAGGTAAACAGATTCGATAGCAATTTCAGGCGTGTTACCATGCTTGCAATTGATTTTCTTCTTTCTGTCTTGTTACAATTGTTTCCATTTGAAGGGGTCAATCTGTAAAGCCATACTATCGTTTATAATTGTTTTTCGTTTACATAATTTTTGTATGATTTTATCCTTTTTTATAATATCATTGTAGTAACTGCATTTGTATTTGTTTGTAATAACTGATGTATTCGTTTACATACTGATTTACTGATTGTAATAACTGTTTTTCAAAGTAACTGTAGTTAATTGTCTTTGGTGTACAATATGAATGATTTTACCATTACTGTAGTAGTGTAATAACATTATGTTATCTGCTTGTGATAATTGTTGTGTAGGTAACTGTTTTTCCAATTATGTAATGAAAAATATAGTCACGTAAGCGATTCTGTGTTTCTATTATTAATGTAAAATAAAGAATTTGTACAGGAACCACTATAGAACAAACAGATAGTGCAGTGATTACATATATAACAAATTCCATTCTAAAAAGAGCAAATAGATACCACAGAACATGTCTTTGGTGCTGGTTATACTAATAATGATAAGTTACCTTATGCAATAGAATGCCTTTATAGTTAAACATGATAATGTTTTCTTTGCCAGTATGTAGCTATTATTCCCTTGTAATATTTTTACTAGTATGATCGCAAATATGACTTGCTGATTTGATCTTCTTAACGGGCCGATATTTTTTTTTTTTTTTACATTTTTATTTCAATCATTTATGTCTTGCTAAATAATATTTTTATTAGGAGATTGCTTGTTGTTTTGCTCGAAAATTTCAAGAACTGAATTTGGGTTGTTATGTTGTAAGAAAAAGGATATTTGTTGAAGAATTCAGTTTTGGGCGTTATGTTGTGAGAAGGATAATCAGGGAAGAATAAACCTTATCTTTTTAATGATTTCGTATATCTCTAATTACATGTATGTTGTGTATTTCTCATTTGTAAGGGTGCTTGAAATAGATTTAGAAAAGTAATTCTTTATCATTTAAAAAAAAAATATAACTCCAATACTTCAGACTATTTTAATCCTAATCCATTAGCTTATTGGAAAATATCTTTTTAGTAATGATATACAAATATTTTATTTCACCTTTCGTATTACTTTTTATCTATACTTTTTTTTGGCTAATATCTAGATAACATTAATAATTTAGGTGTTTATAAATAAATTTTCAATATTTAATAAAATAAATCAAAATTTATGATAAATTAAAATCAATGTATAACGTTTTTGTTTCACGAAATAGTGAGAAATCTTATATTACATATTATTGAGGTAGTTCATATAACATAGATTTCATATGTAATCTATTATATGAAGACTTATATCTATTTACTTATTTAATTAATGATGTCTAGTAAGTTAAATTCCGTTTTTTAACTAATTATAAAATAATAAAAAAGCGTATATTTAACTAAACCATGAATCAAATTTATCACATTAACAACTCTTAAGTCATCTTGGACAATACAAATCTAAATAGGTGTAAAGTTCATCGATCAAAGAATCACTTATAATAGTATAGATATGACACAACTCTCATAGATAAAATGATTATTTTTTGTATTTATTATTGAAATTGAATGTCACATAATTTGAGTATAAGAGTATCATACAAATATTTTCATCTTTAAGACCGAGAAGCAATAAAGACTTCCATATACAATGATTCATCAACAAAAAACATGTGATTTTATAAAGATTTTTTTGATTTTTGGTGTCTAATATAAGATCAAGAAAGACTTGAGTAGATGATCACAGGGTTACCATATGAAGGATGATGAGCAAAGAGATACATAGAGAAAAAAATATGAGGGAGGTAGATGCCTTAAGAGTCAAAAAAGCTTACAAAACAAAAGTTAAAAGGTGGTGGTACAATGTCACTTGATTATGTGTTAAATGAAGAGAGCTCATTGGATCTAACCAACCCCCCTTTGGAAATTCCATAAATGAACAACTATGGGGTGATGCAAAATCAATTGCAAAACTCTACCCACACGACCTTTGGGGCGTCGTCTCGCTAACACCCTTTTGTGGCAATTGGAAGAATCCCACTCTAAAAGCTATGATGATACCACAAATCTGGATAAATATGTAGATATCTACGTCACACAGGTCAACTTGTACACTTTAGAGGATGTGATTCTATGTCAAGTTTTCTTGACGTCTCTCAAGAAGATTGCCTTGATTTGGTTCACATGCTTGCCACGTTAATCCATAAATTATTTTAATACTTTGGGTTGCCAAGTTTGGAACATTGTTTACAGCCAATTAATGACACTGTCTGACATTGATAACTTGTTAATATTAGACAAGAAAAGGATAAATTGTTGTGTAATTTCATGGAGCAACTAAAAAAAGTTAACCTTCAACATCAAAAAATTTATCCTGAAGATAGCTATGCATTGCATGGTCATTGCCTTAAGTTCATTCTTTGACAACCTGTACAAACGACCAATAACAAACCTCAATGAGCTAAGAGAAAGGACAACCAAGTTCATACAACTCGAAGAATTAAAACACTTCCACAACCAAATGCGAGTCAAGGTTCCTACTGAGAAAAAAGTGAAGGTGCAATTGGCTTCAGAACGGAGGGAAGGGGGTTGAGTGGAGCCTGAATTCAAATTGCGGAATAAATAATTTAAAGGTATTTAAAATAAAATCCAAGAAATATATAATTAGAATGTAAGGGAGAGAAAAGTGTACACAAATTTATACTGGTTAACCCTATAACTAGGATTACGTTCAATCCCCTTAAGAATATTGCTTAAGTTATTTCACAAAATGAGGTTAAACACCTATTCAGAAACAAGTATTATTACACATCTTCAGAAACAAGTTTTAACACCTCTTCAAGAACGAGTATTCTGCACCTTTTGAGGGACAAGTATTCTGCACCTTTTTAGGTAACAAGTATTCATACTTCTCTAAGCAACAAGTATTCTAGCCTCTTCAGGAATAAGTATTCTACACCTCTCCAAGAACAAGTATTCTACACGTTTCGAGGGACAAGTATTCTGCACCTTTTTAGGTAACAAGTATTCACACTTCTCTAAGCAACAAGTATTCTAATCTCTTCAGGAATAAGTATTCTACACCTCTCCAAGTATGAGTATTTTGCACCTCTCCAAGCAACAAGTTTTCTAACTTCTTTAGGTAAAAACTCAATCCTAATCTTTTCCTGAGATCATGACCTCTTAACAATCTATCTCTTGCAATCACTTTTCTTTCTCACATACTTTCTTGATGATTAATTATAGAGAGAGCCTTCACTACAAAGATAGAACTCTAGGTTTGCTTTCTTTTACCAACCTCCATCAAGTTTGTTACCATAACCTATTTATAAAATAAATAACCTTCCATATTTATCAGTAGGTCATTTTATTTTATTTTTTATTAAATCACATTCAGACCCATAATTATATTTCACATGAGTGATGTTATAAAATTTATTTATTTATTTTCTAACACTTATAACCTTTATCTAACAGTTGAGTAACACTTAAAATTTTAATTAATCTCAGAAACATATAAGACATGAAAAATTAATTTGACACAAACACAAATGAATTTTATTCACAATTGTTCTTATGTCTTATAGCACAATTTGGTCTCTGTTCCCAATTCTTACTTTAGAAATATCAGACTTGTTGGACTCTTCAAAGAGTTCTCGATCATGAGTAATATGCTTTGTACAATCACTATCCATAAGTCAATTGTTTTCTAGATGTGTTAGTTGTAAAACATGACAAGAAATAGTTCCTCTTCTAATTCATCCTCTACCATGTAACAAATTCTTAGGTATGTTTGGATTTTCATATATTTTCTATATGCCCCAATTAACCACATTTGTGACATTTTATATTTGGCCTTCACCAATACTTATTTTGTTTGTGATTTTTTTTTTTTTTGCAATAAGGACAAGACAAAAAACATGTGTGTTGTTGCTTTGGTTGTATTTGTTCTTTTTGTAATTCTTAACTTTGAAAGCACATTCAGTAATATGAATAAAATACTTTTAATAGCATGATCTTTTTTCATTAATCTCTATTGCTCTTGTGCTTGTAAGGCATGTATGATTTCTATCAAAATAGTTGTAGACAAATCTTTTGTATTTTTCAATGAAGTAATAAATGTTTCATATATCTCCAACACTACTATTAAAATTTTCTCAATTAGTCTGGAATCATAAAACTCCTTAAGAAACAATATCTTGTTAGCAATATGAAACAATTTGTTTAAGTATTATTTAATTATTTCAGACTCTTTGATGGTTTGTAGTTCAAATTTCCTTATCAAATTTATCACTTTCGAATATTTTCTCGTTTCTTTACATATTCTCCTTTCAAATAATCTCAAATTTATTTGAATAACTTTAAGATCATGATTTTGGTTGAGAATCAGTAAAACATCAAAACAAATATAACTTTGCCTTTGTCTTCTTTATTTTTTTTTTCTTATACATTTTGTTTAGGGCTATGGTTGGATTTTTAGACAATGAATCAACAATGTACTACTCTTTTATAACTTTCTATAAATCTAATCCCTTTAGATATATTTAAATTCTTATAACTCATATATAATAACATTCATCATCTAATTGTGAGAAATTTTTTTCTTCATCAATTATACAAGTCCTTAATAATGATTACTTTTAGAACTTTAGATTTTAAAATGTATTTTAAAAATATAAAAAATATATTATATGAAGCAACTTGTATTGAGTTTAATTATCTACTCTGTATATAATTAAAACGTAACATACTATAAATTATTAAAATTTTAATTTCCTAAATATAAATAATAACTAAATAGATTATTATTTTTAAACAAAATATTTGAAAATTAAAGTAGTTTCGTAAAAATCAGCTTAAATAAAAAATTTTAAGCAAACATTCTTAACAATATTTTATTTTTTCTCTCCTATAAATTTATATGGAAAACTTTTTTTCAAACATACTCATTCATATTTGCATGAATGCCAACACTCTTAGAAAAAAAAATTATTTTTTCGTAGATTAAAACTAATATATATATATATATATATATATATATATATTAATTTGTAATAATTATTATTTCCAAAATAAAAATTTTAATTTATGTATAAATTTATTTTAGTTCCTAAAAAGTTTATTATTCACTTTTCTTTTTCATTGATAAGTGTTCATGAACAACTTTCCCATGTCTATTGTGTTCTTTTGAATAATTTGATCTCTGGCTGAGAGTATATTATATGTATCCACCCTATAAGTTTACCACACCATTTGATCTCACCAACGGTTACTTTGTTTATTCATGAAAATTCTTCCAATAATTATTTGAATATTATTTAATACTTTATTTTTGCAATTTGTTATCGTGAGAAGCTACTTCTCTTATTTAACCATTTAAAAAAAAATGTAAAGTAACTTCTTTAGCGATTGTGACATAAAGCATTATAACATTATATCATGTCGAAAGTAACTCTATGAGGATTTGATTTACCTTTTTGTATGTTACATTAGTTTTAAGATTCTTTCACCATTTTTATTTCAACAGAAAAATTTTCGTAGACCTACCCTTTAATTAGTATTTTATTTAATTGTTGATATTAAAAAGAAAACAATTTTTTATCTTATAATCTAAATTTTATCTAAGACGGAGAATCTTAAATTTATATTATATGATCTTCAATTTATAATGATATGTATAATAATTGTAGTTTATTTTGTTCTTATTTATATAATTCTGAGTGCAGCTAAACCATTAATTACCCACTTGCGTTTGGCTTCTCAAATATCTCAAAGATCAAATACATGAATAAAGTGTTATTGACAAAGCTTTCAAGAATAACACTCATGAGTGACAAATTATTACAGAAATTAAAAAGTAAATATGATTGGCATAGACTTACAAAACAACTCTTTCTTCAGCTGAATAATAAGAAGAATGAAGGTAGTAAGAGCCTTGTTCCTGAAGTATATTCCTTATTCCATGTTCACCTATTTCTGTGTTTACAAAATTGTCTTATTGTCTATAATTATTGGGATTCCATCCAAAAAATCTCAACCAAACATTGTGCATGGCTATAAAAGGAAAAATCAAAATAGCCCTTTAACTTTAACCACAAATTATTTTTTTAGGAGACTTTGGAGAAATTTGAAAGTGATTTAAAATTTAAATTTTTTATTAGAATAACTGAATTAATTAAAAAATTTTGAATTTTAAATTATACTTATTAAAAAAAGAATTTGAATGTTTTTTATATTCTCAATTTTTTTTTTATTGTCTCTTCTGTTCGATTTTGGTTTGGTTGCCTACTACTCATTTAAGACTGAGGCATTGTTTGGGTAATTACTTTTGAGTTAATTATCGACTAAATTTTTTTTGTATTAATGTTGACAGGAACTATTTTTTTTTAAATTATTAGAATTATTTTTTCTTTTCTTTATTAATCATTTTTATTTCTCACTCGATATTAGTTAGATTAGTGAGAGAAATTATTTGTATGGTGAACGTGAACTAGATTTTTCTTATTAATGTTTGTCGTGATTATCTTTTTTTTCTTTTGTGTTTGGTAATAATCTTTTATATTAGCATTAATATTATTTTTTTTCTAATCTAATCAGGAAAACTTTTATTAATTAAGATTTTTTTATCAATGTTAAATGGAGAATTTTTTTTTTTTTAATTTGACATCGAGAAAAAAATTTATGATTTGTCATTGATAAAAAATTTAGCAAAAAAAAATCCAATCAATAACATCTTAAAAATAATCCTAATTGATATCAACTTAAATAATTGTATTGAACAACAATATAAAGAATCTCACTTAACATCAATCAAGAAAAAATTTATCAATGCTAATTGAAAAAATCTTGACAAGCAAAATTGACAAATAAAATCATTAGCATTAATATTTTTTAATTATTAAGAATTATTTTGATATTAAAATAATAAATAATTGCAATACTTTATGTCCAGTGAGAAAATTAAAATTTAATAAATTTAAATTATTTTGATTTAAACAAAACATTTGAAAAATAAATAATTTGAGAAGATATTATATTAATTTTAATATTTTTCAGTATGTTAAAATCATGAAATTCCCCATTAAAATATAAGGTAATATTTTATGTTGACATTGTGATTATTTAAAATTAAAAAAAATAAAGGTAATATTAACATTTTTTATTTTGTACAATCTTTTATAGTTTTCTCAATATGAATTTTCAAAAGTTTTGAAAATCATTTCGATCAACATTTAATGGTATGATGGATTACATTAGCATTCTAAAAAACAATTGTGAACACGACAACTAACAAAATCTAAAAAACAATTGTGAACACGACAACTAAGAAAATTTATAATAGTTCTCTATATTTTCAGACACAAAAGGTAAAAGAAACAAAAATATGCTTTGAACATTTTACTTAGTTCACTGAAATTGTTAAATCCAATCACTTCTTGAAGATTAATCCAACACTGTAGTGTATATTATAGTATGAACATTAAGCAGAAACAATATCCCAAAACATGGTTTCTTTGATCCCTCTCAAATTCATCTCAATTCTTATGTTCTACTTACTTTGCAACCTTAACTTTTTACCCACTGAAACAGCCTCAACTTTCAGGCACTACCATTGCACAAACAAGCCAAAGTTTAGTCCCAAAAGCAGTTACCAATTCAACCGAAATAAACTCTTATCTAAACTCACATCCAAAGTTAACAGCACCAACTATTACTACACCACAGTGAGTGGAACAAACAAACGAGACATTGTCTATGGCCTCTTCACATGCAATGGATATATGGGGAAATGTGGAGAATGTGTAAGTACTTCCATCAGGACACTTAGATCAAATTGTGTCTTCAACAAAGAGGCTATAATTTGGACTCATCAATGCATGGTTCGCTACTCACACAGGTTTTTCTCCAACACTATTGAGAAATGGCCATCATGGTGTGTTGGGAACAGTGTGGATTATGAGGGGGATTTGGAAAGTTTCAACAAAGGGATGAGTTCTTTGATGGAGGATCTTGTGACTGAAGCCAGTGAAGTTCCAATGGGTTCTATTAAATTTGTTGTGAAGAACATAACCATCTCTCAGAACAAGCGCTTTTTTGGCTTTGTTCAGTGCATCCCACACCTCTCCAAGGAAAATTGCAAGAAGTGCCTTAGGGGTGCCATGAATTTTCTTCAAACATGTGCAAGAGGCAAGATAGGAGGAAGAGTTATATATCCTAGTTGTATTGTTAGATATGATCATTATCTATTTTTCCCACAAACTAGAGGTTAACATTTTTAACTAAGCAAGATCATAATGTAACATGTTTTAGAGAAATAACTATTTGTGTTAATTAGTTTTTGAAGGGAAAAATATTGAGTTGATGATACTGATCTCTGTATTGCAGGAAAAGGAAAGAATCTGGGAGTAATTGCATCAATCATATTTTTTCATGCCCTTGTTCCAGTCATGGTTTTGTTTATTGTTTGCTATTGGCTACATAGGGAGTCATGGAAGATCAAGCACCGAAAAGGAAATTGTAATGTAGAACTGAAAACAATCTTCATTTCTGTGATCATAATTCCTCTCTTCTATTATTTACTGAACTACTGATTTATAACTGACAATTTTTGGTTTAGGTGGGGAAGAGATTTCAGCAGAATTGAACTCTTTGCAATTTGAATTGAGTACTATTCAAGAAGCAACACACAAGTTTTCTGATGAAAACAAGATAGGAGAAGGTGGTTTTGGAGCAGTTTACAAGGTTGCTAATTTATGTCTTGTGATGCAGAAATTTTTCTGAAATGGTTCAATTTAAGCTTTATTGATAGCATGTTATATTGTAGGGTGCTTTTTCAAATGGACTTGAAATAGCGGTAAAGAGGCTAAAGAAAAATTCAAGTCAAGGAGCTATAGAATTCAAGAAAGAGGTTTTGCTCATTTCCAAACTTCAACACAGAAATCTTGTGAGACTGTTAGGATTTTGCGTGGAAAGGAATGAGAAGATACTCATTTATGAGTTTGTGCACAACAAAAGCCTTGATTACTACCTGTTCAGTATGACACTTCAAACTTATCTTTCATCTTTTCGTCACCTACAATTTCATCTTCAATAGCTTTTTCAAACATTTCTGATCATTAAAAATGGTTTGTCTCATGTTTTTACTTTTACAGTTTTAGTAATCTGTGGCATGTTAATTTTACAGGTCCTCAAAACCATAGAAAATTAAGTTGGTCTGAACGATACGAGATTATAAAAGGAATTGCACGAGGAATTCTCTATCTCCATGAGGATTCTCATCTAAACATTATACACTGTGATCTTAAACCTAGTAACATTTTGTTAGACAACAAGATGAATGCAAAGATATCAGATTTTGGATTAGCAAGGATTATTTCCATTGATCAAATGCAAGGAAACACTAGCATAATTTCTGGAACATAGTAAGTTTTGATGCTAATAAACTTTATTTTCAATCACTAAGGAATTGCTTGGTTTCACATAATACTGACATATATTACATTATTCTTATTACCTCATGGTTGATGAGTTTCTGAATTTATTATTGTATTTGCAGTGGCTACATGTCTCCTGAATATGCAATGCTTGGTCAATTTTCTATGAAATCTGATGTTTTTAGTTTTGGAGTTATAATTCTTGAAATCATCAGTGGAAAAAGAAACGTTGATGGTAATGGAAAAGATTTCGATGATCTCTTGAGCCATGTGAGTATCTTAGTAATTTCTGTTTTGATGACTTTTATTCATGATTTTGTAATGAACTGATAAAAAAAGTTTTATGAACAACATGTTAAAGAGGATTCATATCATGGAAAGAGATAAACGAGAATGTATTTGGCATCTTCATTGCAGGCTTGGAAGAAGTGGAAGGAAAAGAAAGTATTTGAATTGTTGGATCCCTCATTACAAGACTCCTTCTCTGAAACAGAAATCACTAAGTGTGTACAAATTGGTCTGTTATGTGTGCAAGGAAACCCTGATCAGAGACCTATCATGGCAAAAATTGCTGTGTATTTTAGCTGTGAGAAAGTTGAAATGCTGCCTTCACCTCAAGAACCAGCATTTTTCAATCGTGGAAAAATAGAAACCAAGGATGTATAATAAGGAATTAGAAGTTAATTCAGCAACATTAGTTATCTGTTGCTGAAAATAATATAATTAAGGATCAATTTTATTTGTAGTATGTTTTCGTACGTTTATTTTGTTAACATTTTGTAACAACAACAAAATAAACAAAACTAATTTGTGCATATTAGTGTATGTTCTTCATTCAGTTTTTCATTCTTCCTTCATTTTGAAATCATTTTTATAATGAACTACTACATCCTTTAGGAAAGATCAAGCTCTTAGCAGTTCTCGTGAAGAAAAAATGTCCTAGTTGAAGCTTGTCTTCCTGAAGAACTAGTTTTGTAGAATTTTTCTGTTTCATATGATATATTGTTTCCATTCAACTTTATTATAATATATAGTTCATGAAGATTTTTCGTACATTGTGCACTCACTTAGGAATTGTTTTGATGCCAAACTTTTTTCTACCTTTTTTAATGTAAAGTTTCCACTATAACATCTTGGACTTCTGTTGGTAGGATCAGTGGAAGTGGGTTGTGACCCTATATCAATCTTCTTACAAATCACAAATCTTTCAAAGGAAAGTTGGTCAAATTTGAGCCTCAACCATGTGCCCAAACTCACAAAAAGTTGAAGACTTTGATAATGTGGAGGTTGTCCACTGTGAGAGATTGTACCAATTAGAATTGATATTATATACTCTCACTCTTTTTTTTAAGAGGAGAGGGTAGTTATAAAGAATATGATTAAAGTCAAAGGAATATGATGATGATACGAGTCAAATCTGTTTTATTTGGTCTATTAAGATTGAGTTGAGGTAGATTGATTTGCATAACATCTTCAGGTTAACAGGTATTGTGCACTTGCAGGTCGACCCACTTAAATTTAAAAAAATTAAAAGGAAAATCAACAAATCTTTTTATAATTTTTTTTCCAAAACTTAAGAATTTTATAAAAAAGAACATTTACTCAAAATATAATAATTACAAGAAAAATTTAGACATTAATAAGTTATTATTTACTGCAAGCAAATAAGAAAATATAGTAAAACAAAATATTAAAGTAGATCATAAAATAAAATATAGACTTGTACTTATCAATATATAATATTGATAAAATAATAAAAAAAGGGAAAAATATTTAGTCATATTTAATATATAAATAATACTAACAAGATAAAATAATAAAAAAATGAAAAGTATTTAGTCATATTTAATATATAAATAACACTAACAATAAAAAAAAAATAGTGTAGATTGCAAAACATGATAATTTGGTCTACACTTTAACATGTATGAATTACAAGTTATTTAAAAAAGGTAGTCTATCCAAACTAATAGACTTAAACGTGCAACTCTCCTACCTATTTGATAGCAAGTTACTAGTTGACTCACATAGTCTCATCTTTATTATAAGATCGACTGACTTACTGTCATGTTTAAACTATATTTGTACTGTGATATATTCTCAGCTAACCATCACGTCTTTTCGCAAACCAATTGAGATGTAGACATCTCAGTTGGTCCTAATAATTTTTCATTGACGTGTCACTGACAGGAAACACGAGGCGACTTGTTACTCAGAACATGCAAAGAAGCACATATGGGGACTCTTGATAAATTGGGCCTCTCACCCAAACACCCAAGACCCATGACAAAACCTATAAATAGGAAGGTGATTCTAAGATATAAGGTACTATTACTCTGATTCTATTCACCCTCTATTACTCAAACCATCACTGAATTGATGTAGGGACCCCTCCTGAGGCTGACAATACTTTAAGAAGTAGTAAAGGACAAGCATAAAAGCACGAAAGCAATAGGAGTCGACCGAAGACTCAATAATTATTAGGGCTAATCGGTATTACAAGACCATTTAAGCCTAAAAGATACATAGAGGCGAATCTAAATAGTTCAAAGGCTTCTAACAAGAAGCAAAGATAACAAGTTAGGTAGAGAAGAAAGCAAGAAGAGGCTAAGATAAGGTAAAAATACTTTTGTGGTGAGTCACGTTAATAAGTATATGCATTTATATTTTTGTTTTGTGACCCACTTCTTTAATAATGTCTAATATATTGAAATAACTCCATTTTGAGTCACATGACCATGTTTGAATAACATATTTTAGTCTTTCAATATTTATAAACTTCTCACATAACCTTGTCAAATATGGATATGCACACAGAAATCAAATAAATTACAATGTAATCCAATAAAACATACACCAAAAAGGAAATAGTGGACTAGAGAAAACAAAAATTTTCACATGGTGGAACCTAAACATAAACAACTAAAAAAGTGCAATGAAGTTAATAAAATATAACAATTGACTATATAGAAACAACCAAGACCTCAAACAATAATATTTTAATATCACCATAAACTCCTAAAACAAATAAACATATGAAACCACAGTCGAAGACTAATGAAGTGGGACTCACTTTACAAAGTAAATAGAAAAGCACCCCATTATACAAACCAACAATGCCAATACTATGAGTCCAATCGTCACCATTATAAGGCGTATGATCACTATCCAAATTTTGCAAGCAATGCTTCAAGAAAAACCCCAAATTCGTCATTCTTCTATATTAAGAAAAAAAAATATATTTTCAATATTAACAAATGTTCCATATTTTCTAAGTTAGCTTCAAATGTCACATATGTGTCATGTCTTTGCTTGATAGATAAACCGCTAGACAGAGACTGGCATCATGTTAAAAAAATAATCAAATTGTATCATTTTAAACAAAATTGAAACCATTTAAAACAGAAGAATAACCAAGAAACAAAATTGACTTTTAACAACTTATATTGAGACCAAAAGTAGTATTAAACATTTTCTTAAAATATTTGGTTTTAACATAATTTTTTTGTTTTAGCTTAATTCTATAAACATTTTCCTTTCATATTTTAACTTAAGAAAAAATGATTTTTTTTTCATAAGATGTGTCATATTCCTAGTGGTAAAAAAAAGAGAAATGGTGAAAATTTTATAAAAAAAAGAAGAGTAAAATAAATTGGTTGTAGATATCTACAAAATTTTTATAGAAGAAGTGTTTTAATAACAAATTGGTCTTATATATCTACAAATAACTATATCCAAAAAAATAAAATAAAATAAATTGGTTGTACATATATCTACAAATCTTGTATGGAAAAAATATTTTATAAGATTGGTTTATATATATACAAATAATTATATCATGCACTTTTAAGAATGTATATTTAAGATGCTATTTAATTATGGTTTGTGTTTAATCAACCCAAGGTATTATTCAATTTAAGAATGAAATTTTAATTACTATAATGATAAAATGAATTTCTAATTAAAATAAGATCTATATACAAAATATGATCAAATTTGTACAATGACACTAATATTTAAAATTACAAAGTATTTATATTAAATAATAAAAATACAATTTATATTAAATAATAAAAATACATAATAGGTACGTAGCTTTGATAAAAGATTTTAATGTGTATTAAAGATTTTAAACACATTAGCTCAAAAACTCGGTTACAACCAATAGATTTTATCATTAGCTCAGAAACTACATTACAACCAAAACTTCCATAGATTTAATGGTGGTTCCCAATTATTGTAGCATTATAACTTTCATACCTGTTTCTGCGCAGGTTCTTTTAAAAAAAAAAAAAATTCTATAATTCAAATCAAGATTTATTTAGTTCCTTATCTGAAATTTAAAATTATAAAAAAATAGAAAAGAACAAAACTATCTGTCTTCTTTGTAATTGGATCTCCAAGTTTTTGAAATGTTTCAAAGTTCTACTTGAACATCTAAATCTAGGCGCTCAGGTATGAGATTAAAATTGTTATCTTAACCGAAATTGTAACCATTGTCATCCCTAATTGTCTACTTTGCCAAGTAGTGGTATTACAATCAAAAACCAAACAAGAATAGACCGAAATTGTAACCATTGTCATCCCTAATTGTCTACTTTGCCAAGTAGTGGTATTACAATCAAAAACCAAACAAGAATAGAAAGAGAATGTCGAACCTCAACCTTTCCAATTAAAGGATAAATTGTATAAATTTTTAACTTTCCCAATTCACATTTAGAACAATCCAATGAGACACTATGTATTAACAATGTGAGTGAGCTTCACACACCATCATGTCCAAGTAAAACAAAATGCAAAAAAACGGGGCTGTAGAAGGATATTCACTACTCATCTTCCTCGGGATCAAAATCCTTAACCTTCACATCTGCATCTTCCCCATACTGGATGCAGTTGTCAATTTGGGCCAGTACATATTGTATACTGCAGATAGAAGAATCCAACAAAAAATATAAAACAAAAATAGGTTAGAAGAATCCAACAAAAACTATAAAACAAAAATAGGTTAGAAGAATCCAACAAAAAGTATAAAACAAAGATAGGTTAGATAGAAGAATCCAACAAAAAGTATAAATCAAAAATAGGTTACATAGAAGAATACAACAAAAAAGTATAAAACAAAAATAGGATAGATAGAAGAACCCAACAAAATAGGTTAAATGAAAAATAAAAAGGTGAGACTAGCATGGACTAGTGTTATTACTTTAGTGTGAACATTATTAGTAATGCCAACAAGTTATAATGTTTCAAATTATCTTTATTGCTATAATCAATTGTAATAAAAATCAATTTTTTGATGAGAAGTGTTTAAGTGATTTAAAGATATTGTTTGGATGAAAACAAATCAGATATTGTTATAATGCATCTTTTCTTCAAAAAAGAAAACAGTTGAAAATGAGAAATAAGTTTGAATTCAAGGAACACAACACCAAGTTAGCATGTTAATTTCAGAATACAGCATACTTCATATATCTCGTGAAGACATTTGAAGCAAATATAAATTTTCTTAAGCACTGAGACTTAATATTCCCACTCCTCACCTTACACTATTCAAACTGTATGTTCTATTTGTTTCAACCATTACACTACACAGACAAGCTCTAGTACAAAATCAAGTCAAAGTTAATTTATAGTCATCTCAAAGCCTGCAACCATTTGCCAACTCAAAGTCATCCAACAGTTCTGGAAGCACAAGCTCCAAGAGCCATGATTTGAGACAGGAACCAGTTCCTATCTAATAATGTGCTTGTATTGATTGAGAAAATTGGAGTGCAACGAAAAACATAAGAAACTGATACAATTAATCTCTTTATAACATATCTATATCTATACTTTCTCTCTGAATAACTAACATAAAATTCCCTCCACTGACCAGTTCCTCCACTGTCAAGCTTAAACCTTTTTTCTGGAAAAACAGGTGTAAAATATGGCCCTCTTGGTCATGAACCTACAGTCTGGTACTATCATCAACTACAATAGTTTAATTTGTCATTCTCTCTTTTTCTTTTTTTGGTAAAAATAATTTACACTTGTTTCGGTTCATACCATTCAAATTTAAAGTTTCAGTCCAATACCAGTCCAAGATGCCCACTCCCAAACAAAATTATATCCGACATATGCTATATAAATATTAGACTGTTCAAGAAATGAACAGGTAACTAGGATATGTGAGGAAAAGAAAGAGAGAAACATACCTTTTTTCCTTCCTCAAGTCTAGTGGTATAAAACTCACCATGCTATAGTTATTCACCTGTTCAGAAAGAGAAAATAAATAAAACAACAGATAGAATAAAAAAAGTGCTGAGACATAGTTCAATAGGGACTGATTGCCCCAAGAAGGGTTAAGCAGAACCAAATCCCTTAAATATTTTTTAAGACTGATCCCAAAGAAAATGCAAATTTCATACATAATATATATATATATATATATATATTGAAGAGACAATGAATAAGTGTACCGTGACTAGAAACATAGCAAGATGGGGTTAGTTTAATAGACTGGCCCCAAAATTTAAAAATAAAATGCATTTAAATAATAAAACAGGTGGCCCCATGTATGAACCTCATGACAAAATATGACACTTTAAAAAGGAACATCAGCCCGATAATGTTGTCTAGAAATTCAATTACAATTCATGCTTGCTTAACATCACCCAAGTATTACTATTCTAAAAAAAATAAGGATCAACTCAAATGCTTATTTAGACTTAGACATTGTTGTCTACAAAAATCCACTATACACTCAGGCTATAACAGTTCTAATGAAATATCTATCTATGTTCCTTGGAAGTAGTCCAACATTCTACACAAACCCAGCACCCATACGATGTAAGTGTAAACTGCTATCAAATTGTGAAAATATAACATGACATGGCTTATCACCAAGACGTTAATCAATGGTTTAACATTGAAAACCAATATGTACATAGCTTATTAACTTGCAATATTATTGGGAAAGCAGGAAAATAGCATAACTCTAAAAAAATCATTGATGACCCACCAATTCAATCAAAGCTTTATTCAGCTTTGCATACTGAGGACCCATTCGTTGATTCAATTCAGACAGTAAAAAGGTGGGCTCTGGATCCAAAAAACTAAGAACGAAAGTATATTAGAACTTTAATGAATGAAAAATTGTGAAAACAAATTTGGGAAAGAAAATTTAGTGACAGTGATTACTCTTCAAGATCTTTCTTGTTAGTCACAAGGTCCATCTTTGAGAGGATATTAACATGAGGTAGTTCAAGTTGAACCATTGCAGAAAGACATGCCATGCATCCACTTATAAATTTGGTCACATCTGTCATGAACTGGAAACATTTTAAAATCATTAGTCAACAAAACCGATAATACATATATACAACAGCTGGAAGCCTAAAGGAATACGAGAAAGCCAGATTCAGCAAGCTACCACAAACCTGAGAATCAAGCAAGTAAACAGCACAAACACTAAAATTTTTTCGTTTCAGATGTTCCACAAAATTCTTAAGCACTGGCACATGTGAATAAAGTTCTATCTGACCTGCAAAACATTACAAGGTAAAGTTGATTTATCAAAACTTGTCAAGTCAACCAAAAATCTTTATAAACAATCTTAATATAAACTTCAACATTACAGAAACTGACCATACAACCTTTCTGTTCTGAAAAAAACAAAATTAAAGTAGTTCCTTATACCACCTATTCTGATTTGGTGGTCTTTCATACATGTTATTGCATTTTATAACTATAACAATATTATCACCACCTCAAACAATATTCTTCAAAAACTTCAAACATCAAACTTTGGACACCAAAACATAAATAATAAAAAAGAGGGTAGGGGACCGTGAATACCAGGGCAGTCAAAAACCAAGTAATCATCATCTAAATAATTGTCCAGTTCCTCAGTGAGCCAATCATCCAGGTTATCTTCAAGGTGCCTAAATATAGTTATTAAGGAAACCAAATCTTAAATCAAATTTTTAAAACAGCAAAAAGCTACCATGGGTAAATAAAGGGAGAACCAGTGAAACCCATGGAGATAAACTGTACTCTTAAACATAATTGAAGAAAAAGGATACTCCATGCAGTAAACAAGACCACCATTAGGACCCAATCCAAGTTCCTCCATAACATCATCCAGAGAAATGAGTTCCCTAATATCTGCCAGCATCGCAGCCAAAAAAAAGTCAAGCTCCAAGGATAACAAAAATCCAAACCCTCAATGGAAATAACCACACAATAACACATTTTATTTACCCATTGCAACAGGATAGTCAAAATTTTCAGCAGCAGGATCAAGGTTCACAACATGAATCGTTCGCCGCGAAGCCACACAGTGTTCATACAGACTAGAGCAATAGGTAGACTGATTGCACAAAAAGCACAGATAAGCACATCTCAAACAAATTATAAACCAAGTACATGCATACACAACAAGTTTCCAAACTAAGATCTAAAACTGCAATGAAAGCAAAACCTCTATAAACCACAATTGCAGTCACATTTGCTAACCATGTTCAACAGTAATTGCAATGTAACTGCAATTTAAAACCAAAAACCTTGATATATTGTTTAACTCAGCAAGTTCAGCAAAATCAATCAAATTATCTCGCAGCCAGATTTGCTTGCAATGTCCACAGTTATTACATTTTTACATTGTGCAATGTAACAGCAATTTAAAACTTTGACAGGGGTTTAACTCGGGCAAAATTGGCAAAAACAATAAGGTCACATTTGCTAGCAAATTTTCACAGTAATTTCATTTCTGTTAAACAGCAAAGTTAAAACCTTGGTATGTGGTTTAACTCAGCAAATTCTGTGAAAACAATAAAATTACCTTGCCACTACCAGCAGGACCAATGACAAGCTGTGCATAACCCATGGTAACCTTATGAAACTGCAAGGAGGTTTCAGAAAGTACAAAGGTAATTGACTGCTCGAAAGGAAGCCAGAACTGCAACAGTAACGTAAGCAGTACACCAAACCGCTACAGCCCACAACAAATTCACGAAATCACTGTAGGCCATACACCACACACTACCACAAAACCTGAACATTAGCAAATATCAAACGCAAAAAAGAGTAAAATATTAAAAAAGATCGCTACTTTCCCACTTTGTGGTTTTCCCTAATTGCTTTTGCATTGCAAAATGCTAAGTTCTAAAGGTTTGGTTTTTCTGATCGATTGCAATGCTAAGAAACAAATTAAGGATTTTTGTAATGAGTTTGGATGATGATAAGAAAACCTGTGAGAAGGTGGCTGAAGCTGAAGCGTGTTAGGGTTCGATTGTTTGAAGATAGAGGCAATAGCAGAGAATCAAAAGTCCACACAGCTATTCTTCAAGTAGATGGTGTGGTTGCTACTTATACCAAACCCTGTTCAGTTTAATTCTGTTTTTTCTATAGAAAATAATAAAGAAAAATAAAATCAAATTTAATTATTATGAATATTAAATTTACAATTTACATCTTTATAATATGTACATCTTTATAGGCAACAGATATAACCCTTAGTTTATACTGTAAGTTTTAATAAGATAATTTTATTTATTTTTTATTAAATTAAATAGTTTTATTATATGATAACATACATAGGTGTACAATCTCTATTTAACAATAATGACATATTTTCTCTACTAATATAATTTTCATCATTCAATATATTTATTTTTACATTTTTAAAATTATATTATCTTTAGTAATATATAAATAAATTTTTTTAATATACATATTTTATATTTTAATTATATTTTAAAGTTAAAAAAATAAACTATTGAAATATTAAAAATAATGTGTTTCAACTGAATTTTTAAAGTTAACTATATTATTATTTGATTTTAAATTGTAAATATAATAATAATAATAAAATATCTATTTTAATAAACTAATAAAAAATAAAATAAAATAATTGATTAAAAAAACAAAAATCTATATTATAGTATGAGAGAGAAGAAAAATTATTCAATATTTAAATTTTAAAATAAAAATAAAAAAGACATTTTTGGTATATTATAATTTATTTAGTGTAGGAAGTAATTTGTATCCTGCAGAAAGAAATTGCCTCGAAATAATATGAATGAGTCAAACACAACGGTGAGGTCAACGATGACAAGGTGAGGCTAAAGAAGACTAGGTGACATAAGGCAACAGAAGGTGAGATGATACATGGTATGAAGGCCAGAAGGTGAGATGATACATTGGTATGAAGGGTAAAATATGAGGTGATAATGATGATGGTAGAAGGCTAAAGTGGACCAAGGTGGGGAGAAGAGAGTTATGACAAGGAAGACGGTCATTAAATCTGAAAGATGAATGTGTAAGTATGAAATATAAAATTATTGGATCAAATGTTTACCATTACTCAAAAATTATAACAAATAGTTAGGACATAACTTTTTTTTTTTTTTACTTAAAGGTGTAATAGTCTAAGCTTCACAATTTGATTGTGAATTGGTCCACCCGACCTACGTTATAAGACAATTGATGTCATCTGTAATAATTTCTCTCTTAACAATTCTTTCATTAGGAATCGAACTTTTTGATTATGACTCGGCCCACCTGACCTACGTCTCAGGACAATTTTGTAACTCGAAACAATATTTCCTTAAACAAGTGTCTCACTAAGAATCGAATTCACCTTGGCTCTGATACCAAATATTATCAAACCAATTATTTCTTGGTAAAATTTTTCTAGAGGCATCAAGCAGGGAAGGAAGCCCAGTTTCAATTACTTCTAGTAGATCAAAATTACAATATTTAAGAAAATCAATGATCTTGAAAACATAAGTTCAAGAGACCATCTAATGAATGTCAAGTCTAATGACTTAAAAGAAATCACTTAAAAGAAATAATCCATGTGTGATTCATTTGAACTCTAACTTGTGAGTTTGTACTAAGTTCACCGAGTTTATCCCAGTCTAGTCCAAGTTTACTAAAAAATGAATCTACACCTAAGTTCACTCATGACTCAACATTGGACTCAGAAAACTCATAAGGATTTACGAGTTAACCTTAGAGTTTAATAACCAGGAATATATAAATTATATAATTCTATATTTTATTTAATAATTTTGTATAGTTTTTATTTGATATTTTTATTATTTATATAACTTATTATAATTTATTTAATTTTATAAATTTTATTGTATAAATTATATAATTTATATAATATTGTTTTATAATTTTACAATAAAAAATACTTCTACAATGATCGTATCTAAATAAGTAAATAATTAGTACTTTTAATTGAAAAAATCTTTTATAATTACAACTGAATATAGTATTTTTGTTTTGTAATAATATTTTTTAAATTATTAATGGTATGTGAGACAATTTTAAATTATGTGTTATCTTTGTAAATTTTTCATGTAAATTTCTTTTTTTTTATTGCAAGCTTTACTAGGAGAGTTTGAATAGAATCCTCTTTTTTTTTTTAAATTATTATATATTTTTATAAAATTAAAACACAATATAATACTTTATATTGGTTCACTCTTAACTCTTACATTATGTTTAATTTTCATTTAAGAAATTCTTAAAAAGTTCTACTAATAAATTTTGATTATAAAATACAAAAATGACTCTTAGTTATTTCTCTCAACCTCCTCTCTTAACGTTAAGAGCTTAAATACTCTTGATGTTAAAAGCTTAAATACTTTTTATAACTTCGAACTACAATCACACAAGATAAATTTAAAAAAAGAATACCTTTAAAGAGATAATATGAAATATGTTTCTAAAATTTAGAGAGTTTTATAAAGTGAAGAATACAAGATTTTTAGTACACATTTATTAAAGAATTGGTTACACAAAACTTAGAATAAGAAGCTATATCATAAGAAAGTTTAGTATAGTCTCGTGTCTTGATGTTTTAGTCTCTTTGTTTTTGTCTTTGTATATAAGCTTTTAGAATATGATCATTATTTATGTAATATTTTTGTCATATTCATCCAAAATATACTTAATGAGTTCTCCTTTTTAGAAGAATGTGATGATAAAATAGATTACTTAATTTTTAGAATTTTATTTTGAGTGCCTTGTATACAATTTTCGTTGAGTGAATTTAGGTTTCCCTAAATGGATTCATCAACTCTTGAATAACTAAAATCATCAACCTTTACAAGACTGAGCAAATTCTTCTTTTACTCAACAAATTCATCTGCATTACAAGAATTAGCCACAAAAATAATTTCGTTGAGCGAATTTAGCTTTTCCTCAATAAATTTTTCAAATTTCTTAGAATTCTCCGTATCTACAACATTTTGGCTGAACAAATTCAGCTTTTATTCATTCCATCAATCTTAAAAGCTGAAGGTGCATGTCATGCCCAACCTAACTTGTCCAACCTTCTCCTATGTGTCTTATGACTAAGGTCAATTTTTTATGGTAAGACATTTAAGAGGACTCATTGAATTAGAAGCTTTAAATGCTTGAAATTAAAAAAATGTATTTTGATTCTTACAAGTTGTCATCCTAATCCAAATCACTAAATGTTTAAAATTTTGATGTTGCCATAGAGGATCTCTACATCCTTCTTATTTGCACATGCAAAAAAATTAACATCACTACATTCTCTTTTTCAAGACCCAAATGTTGTTGTTTGGAAGAAGTTATACCACATCTCAAAGGAGAGGCTGTGAAGTGGTTTTTTAACCTTCATGAAATAAACTTTTATAAAGATACTACCAAAGCTTGATGAAAAGATAACAACTTCAATACATCTTAAACTTTTGGCCAAAGAGGAAAAAAAGAAGCTGAAACAAGAACACAAACATGCAATTGCTAAAGTTAAGGTAGAAGTTAAGGCCAAAGCTAAAGAAAAGCTATTGTAATTAATACAATAAGAGAGCTTTAACCTCACAAGAACCACCACCTTTTGGGTCTTAAGTTTCTATTCTTATACCAAGTATACTTGCTAGTGTTGCACCTCCAACTGCCATCATCATGGACTTCAAGCTATGGTTTGAGATGCCCTACAGAAACAATGAGAAAAAAAAAATTCAAGCATGGATTCTTCAGCTCAAATAGCGTTAAAAACCCATACTGACTTGTATTTTCTACATTATACATCATTTTATGCTCTTATGTGTTATATCTTGTATTTTTGTACTCTAATATCTTGCATTTTATGTATGTGTTGCATACACTATAAATCTTTGATCCTTGCTACATGCATACCTGTCTTAATGTCTAATTGAATGATTTGTTAATTGTTATTATCTAGATAATCAGTTAGAAAATTTAAATATTTATCATCGTAAAAAATGGAAATTTTTTTATAACTTAAACAATCTAATTAAGTCTAAAACACTAGATTATCCTTAATTAAAAATTTTATGACAATAAATATGAATAAATTTTCTTATATTGACTTTTATATCTAATGTCTCTGTTCTGCTGATTAATTATACAATTTATATACATTTATAAAGTCAATATATATATATATATATATATATATATATGACAAGTACAATGAGAATAATTTTACAATAGGTGTCAAGGATCACATTATCATAATTATCAAGAAAATATCAGAAAATTATACAAAACACATTCATAAAAGATATGAATATAAAAACCAAACCATTATAAGACACATAAATAATAACAAAATTTGATTTGTCTACTACTTACAATTTTTGAATAGAGTTCATATTATCTTTTTTTATCTTGTTTTTTTGTCGGAGTATGATAATTTTGTACTTTTCATTTTAAAGTAATCCATAAACTATTTACCAGTTCTAGGAGAATAACCTTCACAAACACCTTTTATGTGTTTGTATTCACAAATGACGACAAAGAATATTTAAGATTTTACTCTCAAAAGGAGATTGAGAAAAAAACTATTAATAATTTGTATATTTATTGAAATCAGATATAATTTATGTACTTATTGTAAAAGAGAAGCTTAATGTACCTTAAAAGTCATAGATAAATTAATCTGAAAGCTTTATATTGCTGTTTCTTACTATATGTTATTTGATAAACTATCTAATCTCCATAACAAAGTAAGTCTGGAGACTGTATTTACCATCCGTTAAAACCGGTTTGTATTTTCAATTTTTGATGAAACAAAAAATTAATTAATCTACTTAAAGCCATGTTTTTTCAAAGTCATGTCGTGTAATTCAAGTCTGAACGATTTAACCACAGTGAAAGTAGTATTAATAAAAAAACTCAACAGAAAAACAGTAGCCGCCGAAAATTAACGTTAACCGTTTGGCTTTCCATAAAAGTCCAGAACCCACACGGCAACTGTCTGCTGTCGCTCATCATTGTTCAATATAATATACCCAATGAGTCCTCGTTCAAACCTTTCACCTGGTCAACTCAACCCACTTTCTTCAACCTCACCCAAAACAAAAACAAAAACAACAACAAAAACATTAACACAACTTTGTTTCTCTTTGTTCCAATGGAACCTGTGTTGTGTTTTCTTCTGCTGTTCTCTCTGGTGTTGACAGCAGAATCGGCGTGCAAGCAGGGTTGCCCTCTGGCACTGGGGTCCTACTACATGTGGCAGAACTCCAACCTCACCTACATCTCCCAGATCATGTCCTCCTCCCTTCTCACCTCCCCCGACGACATAGTCCTCTACAACAAGGACACCATCCCCAACAAGGACTTTGTCCCCGCCGCCACAAGGGTCAACGTCCCCTTCCCCTGCGACTGCATCGACGGCCAGTTTCTCGCCCACATCTTCCACTACGAGGTTCAGTCGCGCGACTCCTACGAGTATGTCGCCAGGACCGTCTACTCCAACCTCACCGATGTTGCCTGGCTCAGAAGCTTCAACAGCTACCCACCCGATAACATACCCGACACCGCCACGCTCAACGTGACGGTCAATTGCTCTTGTGGGAACAGTGATGTTTCTGATTACGGGTTGTTCATCACCTACCCTCTTAGAACCGGGGAGACTCTCGGCTCGGTGGCTTCTGCTGTGAGCCTTGACTCGGGGTTGCTGCAGAGGTACAATCCTAGCGTCAATTTCAACCAGGGAAGCGGACTAGTTTATATTCCCGGAAAAGGTCCGTTTTTTTTTTCTTTGTTCTTCTTTTCTTTAAAGGGTAGATTTTTGTTTATTCTATTTTTCACTTGGGCATGAGCGAATTACCGACATGTGTTCCGAGTGCGAGGTTTCGGTTTCGAACATTGTGAGTGGGTTGGAGGGAGATTCTGCAAAAGTGACCAACCAGGTTTTCCCAGAGATGTTTCAAAAAGGTGGATGTTCCCTCGTAAGAAAATGGTTTTAAAAGAATACCTAATTTAGTTTGCACTAAATATGTTGGTTGTTTTAGTTCGAAGATGCTAGGGACTTCATGCTAGAACTTTCAGAGTGAGTCACCTTAATTATGATCATTCGAGATTTATATATGGAAATGTTGCCAGTTTCAATATGTTAATGGAGCTGAAGTGGTTGCAAATGGGGCTGTAGAGACCCCTAAAACCTTGATGTTGTGGCAGTAGGCTGTATTTTAATACGTTTTGTTAGGTTTTGTAACTAGCTTGGGTTTGATTTTTGTGTGTTAGTTTTGGATGCTTTATTGTGTTGCCTTTAATCTGATATGGTTGTGATCGTTGATATTGGCAAAATTTGTGGATTTTGGGCGGGGTTATGCATTTGGTTATTGAAGTTGTTGTGTATGTGTCAAGGGAATTGATAACTTTGGTTCTAGTTTTGAGGGTTTGGATAGTTTATTAGAGATGGAGTATGCTCCGATGGTGGTTTTGTGTGCATGATAGTTCGGACGCGGACCTTGTTTGGTGACTTGGTTGCTGGGAAAAGGCTCTTTGTTCTGATTTGTTTTGGTGTTCTGATATGGATTCATCGGTTCTCTGTACTTGGCAATGTTTTAATTGTAGTTGCAGTATTGAAATTGTTCAAATTTGCTGATTAATGCAGCTAGAATTGCTGATGCAATAATGGTTACAAAGACTTACTTGATGTTGCAGCTACACTACTGTTGGGAATAGGCATATAAAACCTTGCTTGGTTATTGAATTAGTTTCCATGTTTGTTCAAGTGGTGTTGTAACTCTCAGAAATTTGTCTAATAGGGTGTAATTCAACCCCACAAATCGGTTTTGAAGTTGAAGGCTACCCAAGTTTTATAACACCTTTTTAAACCATATCTCTAATTGATGTGGGAATAACCACCATCCTTGAGAATGCAATTAAGGCAACCCCTAAAAGGCTGCAACTAAGATGGGCTAAGGGTGATTACAATTTAGGCAACTTTTTGACACTTCTCCTCATACTTTGGACTTCTAGCTAAAGTGTGGAAAATGCTAGTGAATCCAACCATGAATTTAGGATAAACTCTAGTACCATTTTAGAAATTGATATTTAGGGCTTGACTGGACTCCACAAATCAACTTTCTAGATGAAGACTGCCCAAGTTTTATGAAACATAAGTAATTTCTTTTAGAAGATATGGAAAAAAAAAATCATTACCCTTGAGGTTGCAATTAAGGCAACCCTAAAAGAAGCCAAACTAGGTGGGTTAGGAGTGGCCCTTGAGGTTGCAATTAAGTTGACTTTCCAACAGTAACTTAGTTTTGACTCGGTGTTTCCTCACAGATTGACTTTGCTACGCGTTTACACTAGAGGAAATATTGTCTACTTATTATTCACATAGGGTTTAGGCACATGCCAAGATGTTGATATTCTTTCTTTTTGCTTATCCTTGGAAGTTAGAAATAAAATTAGAGGTCTCTGACTTTCTATTTAGTAAAGGGTTGTAACAGATTTTGTCTGATAACCTGAATGAAGCATCTATTACTGAAACAGTAACTATTTCAGCTAGTGGAACGTGTAGTTAAAATTCACTCTAGCTTTTGGATGCCTAACAAACTTATATATATATATATCTTTTGGATATTTTTCAATAAACTAAAAATTTCAATATATACCACTAACTTCTTTCTTTTCATTTCTTTGACAGATCAAAATGGTAGCTATGTGTTTTTGGCGTCCAGGTAATACTACTTTGTTTGCAATCTACTCCTGATTGCATTACTGTTCAATCTCCAACAAATTACCATAGCCAATGACTGTTTTTTCATTTTTTTCTGCAGTTCAGGAGGTTTGACTTTCTTCTCAAAAAATTGGTTATGCGATGTTTCTGTTTGATATTCTTATTAAGCATATGGCTGGTATATACTAAAATCAGAAGGATGATGACGTATGTTGGCTCATTTTTGCTTCTATTTAAGCAGGTCTTGCTGGTGGGGCTATTGCTGGAATAGCTGTTGGAGTTGTGGCAGTTCTTCTGTTATTAGGAGTTTTTATATATTTTAAAAGATTCCGGAAAAAGATACAGAAGGACGAACTTCCACGAGATTCTAGAGCACTCTTTGCTCAAGATGGAAAGGGTATTGCTCTTTCTACTTATTCTCCTTGCAGCACCTCCCTCTATCTAACCCTTTACTCAATAATACAATGCTGAAAAGTACAACTGAATTACCAGTTCTACCACAGTCCTACTGCATATTAAGATCTAACTGAAATAACCTCTTTTCCCTTTATCTGTAGATTACATATCTCAGTTGTATTAAAATCCTTGTAGAAAAAGTTAACTGTTTGACCATATCACTTGGAACATTTGTTTCCATCAGTGTTTTTTAGTTTGTTAGTAAAAAATAGCGTGAAATATAATGAGTCTTAAAATAATAAAGAATCTGGATTTTTTCTTCCACTTAATGAGCTTATGTGCATCTATATAAATGAGTTGAGTGCTATAATTGTTCTAAATGGTTTCTTTTAAATTTCAAAACAGATACCGTGACCCTCTTGCTCTTGACTTGCACAACAATATCAGCAACAACCTTACATAATCCTACTTTTTTGCTCTTGTTGGAGCCCTGTCCATCATTCAGTGCCTCTAGCTCTTGCATGTTCTAAAATATTTGGTGCTTTATTTTTCAGATGAAACTTCTCGTAGTAGTGCGAATGAAACTTCAGGACCTGGTGGTCCTGCCCCCATCACAGGCATAAAAGTGGACAAATCGGTGGAATTCACATATGATGAACTGGCAACTGCCACAGATAACTTTAGTTTGGCTAATAAAATTGGTCAAGGAGGTTTTGGCTCAGTCTATTATGCGGAGCTGAGGGGAGAGGTTAGTAATCACATTTGTAACTGCCAATTATTGGAAGCTTTTCTTCAGTTTCACTTTGATATTTCTTTTAGGGGTTTTTCATAATTGTTTATGGTGTTTTGTATTTCTTAACTGATTGTCAGTCGAATGAGGATAAATTGAAATAGAAGATTGAATAACTTTATAGATACCATGTGACATTTTTTCTAATATGGTGAGCTATTATACGATATGACCAAAACAATGAATGAAAAGAAAAGAGTGGCTGAAAAGTTTGATAATTAATGATTGATCACAATTGGGATCAGTATATTTTTCTTGCCATATTGGGACTGAAGATTACAATGCATGGTCTATCCTGAATCCTTTATTGGGCCACCTACCATATTATCCATGCTCCAATATAGTATTACACGCAAAGGGGTGTATTATTATGAAAAATTCAAGTCCCACATTATCTAGAGATTGTGCCTGATTATTGTATATAAGTAGGGGTAACCTTGACTCTATAGGCTCGGTTTTGGGATTGAGTTAGGCCCAAGTTCAAATTTTTAGGTTAAGTGAATGCCACTTTTTGATGTTTGGTATTTTGAGATGCATTGTTTTCTTATTGACATCTTCTTTGAATTTTTTATAGTGATTTATTAAGAGACTTGAACAACTAAACTATTTGATCAATTGTTATCATACTGTTTTCTCAGTTTACCAAATTAGTTTATACTTCCTTGCTTGAAATTTGCAACTATTGCATAATATTTATTATGTATTTCCTTTGTTTTTAATTGCAGCATGATACATTTAAGTCATTGAACAAAGTTATATTATTTCTTTATATAATGCTTTATAATGCTACATGATGGAACCGAGTATATTTGTTCTTAAGAGCCATTCTTCTTGTTTGTTTTGAATCAATATACTCATTATATAAGCTGATGAATTTTGTCCATGCAGAAAGCTGCAATCAAGAAGATGGATATGCAGGCATCAAAAGAATTTCTTGCTGAATTGAAAGTCTTGACACGTGTTCATCATTTAAACCTGGTACTAATCCTTTAAAACTTTAAGCATTTTAAGTATTACTACTGTATTCCAATTGAATTGCATATCAGCAGGTGGAGAGTTATTCTGGGAGGATTGCAAGTGATTTTATTGATGGGATCTAGCATTAGCTTTCAATTTAAAATTTTGTTTATATGTTGTGAGTGGATTGGGCTTGAAATCTAAAAGTTCAATTAAGCTTGTACACATAAGATGATGAAACCAATATACAAGGCTAAACAGTTATCTTTGTTGACAAATGAGTTCTGGTTTGATTAATCATTTGGTCCTATGTTACTAAGCTAAACATATATTGCTGAAAGAACTTCTTTTACATTCTTGATTATTTCCACTTAAATGTTTTCTGTTTGTAATATACACAAAGATACTGGGCATGCTTTATTATACATAAATTCTTACATCTGCTTTAGGGAATGGCTTAAACTCATAATCACTATGCAGGTGCGGTTGATTGGGTATAGTATCGAGGGCTCTCTTTTCCTTGTCTATGAATACATTGAAAATGGAAACCTAAGTCAACATCTACGTGGTTCAGGTTGCATGACCCTTAGCTTAGTTTTTATTTTACCTTTGATGTGTTGAAATTGTTCCAAGTTGACAGTGAATTGATAATGGTGTGTTTAATTATTTAGGTAGTAGAGAACCACTGCCATGGCCTACTCGTGTGCAGATTGCTTTGGATTCTGCGAGAGGTCTTGAGTATATTCACGAGCATACAGTGCCTGTATATATTCATCGTGACATAAAGTCAGCAAATATATTAATAGACAAAAACTTCCGGGGCAAGGTTGAATCTTTTGAGATCTTATCTACTTTTATTATTTGGATCACTATGGGAGCTCATAAAATGCTCATATATGCAGGTTGCTGATTTTGGATTAACCAAACTTACAGAAGTTGGAAGTTCATCACTTCCCACGGGTCGCCTAGTTGGAACATTTGGATACATGCCACCGGAGTATGATAGTGTTCATTTAACATTAGAGTGTTGATGTTCATATTGAAAATTTACTTTTCCAAGTTCACATGCTAGTTTTATTTTCAACCATTGCGGTTGCAACTATTTTATTTAAGTTTCCAAAACAGAAAAACATGATCTCCTTGTTAGATATCCAAGTGTGAGTCTAGTTGAGCAATATATAAGAAAGAAGACCTATAAATCCAATGCCTTAAGATTTTTGGTTAAAGGTGGGTTAATTCCTTCTGTAGGGTTGGCTCGTGTCTATGTTGTTTGACCTCCCTCTAAATTTCACTTGATTATGGCTATTATTTAAGTCGTCATAATTTCAATGACCCTTCAAACATTTAGTGGTTACATAAGAATAATGTCCCTTAATACATGTTAATTTACAACCCTTCACTCTCTCTTCATTATCTCACAACCCTTTGATTACCATGGCTTTTGTCTGAAGGTATGCTCAATATGGGGATGTTTCTCCCAAAGTAGACGTGTATGCTTTTGGAGTTGTTCTCTATGAACTTATTTCTGCTAAGGAAGCAATTGTCAAGACAAACGATTCTGATACCGACTCAAAGGGCCTAGTAGCTCTGGTCAGTGTTGATTTCTCCAAAGGTTTTTTTATTATTGTAGTCATTGCTAATGTTAAGAAAATCATCATCATGCTTCTTCATCAATCTAAATTATGAAATTAACTTTCTCAATTTTACTATGTCATGCAGTTTGAAGGAGTTCTTGGTCAGCCAGATCCCACTGAAGATCTCTGCAAACTAGTTGATCCAAGGCTTGGGGATAACTACCCAATTGATTCTGTCCGCAAGGTAAGAAATTTGTTAGAGTAAACCCTTTGAACGTTTGTTTCCATGATTTCAACATTAATCAACCAAGGTATGGTCACTATTTGGGCTTGCAGATGGCACAACTAGCCAAAGCATGTACACAAGACAGTCCCCAACTACGTCCAAGTATGAGATCTATTGTGGTTGCACTGATGACACTTTCTTCAACTACAGACGAGTGGGATGTTGGTTCCTTCTATGAAAATCAAAATCTTGTGAATCTAATGTCAGGAAGATAGGATGCTACCAGATCAATTGTTTTGTATTTACAATCATAAGTTTTGGACCAATTTTAGGAAACACAATTGGTGAAGCAGATGATGCGTGTAAAATGGATGTAGCATTCAGGATTTTGTACATTTTTACTCCTCAGGTCAGAGTTTATGTTAAAATTGAAAGTGATATGATACTCTCTTTCCCTTATAGTGCTTCTCTTCACGGCAAAGAATACATACACTAATTCACTCTCTACTATGAAATCACTCACAACTGAAACATCACACCCTCACTCGCTCACAGTTTCAAATGAAGATTGTAGAGGATACATAAAACATAACCTTTTCATTATTCTCTAAAAACATACAACAATACCTATATATAGTTATGGTTTCAACATAAAACCAGAATTAACTAAACAACATAATTATAAATCCTGTTTAGAAATTGTTATTACATTAGGTATTAGAGTTATCCCCTTATTAAAAGGATTTGCGCAGAAGGCCTTGTAGAATTCCAATTAAGATTTGGAATTGCCAAACTGCATCTTTAGGATTTGTATGTTATGTAATAGCTCTATTGGCCTTTCTCTTCGTTCTTCTATCCAAAACTGCCAATGGTTTTGGCTGGAGGTCTCGTCTTCCTTATAATGGAAGGTCCTTAGATACATTGTTGTGCACCATGATGTTGCTTTAATAATGAGACATGAAAAACATCATGTTGTTCCTGGTGGTAGCTCCAGTTTTGTTAAACAAAGTGGTATCAACCTTGTTGATCTTGACTTAGGTGATTTGGTGTCTTCAACCTGTGGATGTGCTTTAATGAAGATCATGTGCTTGACCTTGTGATAAAAAGATACGAAGAAGAACATAATAAGAAGATATGAAGAAGAACATGTGTTTGGACTTGTAATTGCGTAATCTCGAGGTCTAGGATGTATGACTTGAAGAAAAATGTTAAGTGAGAAGTTGTTTTGATGACGTTGATGATATTTGAAAATGTATTGAGTGTTTTAACTTTCTTCGGATATGTTTGAGAGTTCAGCACATAACCAAATATTAATCAAATGAAAATTTGGTTTGAAAAGTTAAAAACATGTGAAAAGAGTTTTATCACTATGTTAACGAATCATTTAATTGGTCTTGAGATGTTTTATAATAGGATAATAAATTATTAATTAATAATTTTGTTAATTGGATTAAAATTATATTAAAATTAATAAAAAAAAAATTGGTTTGAAAAGTTAAAAGCATGTTAAAAGTGTTTTATGATTATGTTAATCTATTAAGGTTTTAAGTAATCAACAAGTGTCATAATTGATTAAAACAAAAAGTATTTCAATTGTGTTTCAGATTTCACTAAGAATAATTGATTACCAACTTAAAATAATTAATTAAATGAATTTGAATAATTTTTTTAGTTAGCATCTTCTGAACTCTATTTATGAAGAGAACTTTGGTTTCACTCTTTTTTGTACATTAAATATTACTTTCCCAAGTGAATTCATTGAGATTGTTTGAATTATTTTCAATTATTAAATAATGCTTTCAATATTACAAGTTCAAAAGGTTGTGTTATGTCACTAAAACTGTCTTATGAATTGCTTATGTTGTGAAATTTTTTATACGTTTTTTTCTAAATTTTTTGAGTGTTTCTAATGTATATTCTTTTATGTGATGAGATTGATTGAGTTAATATCTTCTTGTGATGTTCTAAGAATAGAAGATATATCTTAAGTTTGTTCAGGAGTTGATCTTATATTATTTGTTATCTTGTATTTATTTTATGATTTAAATTAGTATAATTTGTTTGTGTAATCTTTTTCTTCTTTTATTTTCTTTATTTTATAATTTATTAATATTTTATTAATCTTAATTCTCAAAGCATTCGATTTTTCAAATTAAAATAATTTTTGGATAACTTGGAAAAAGGATAAATCTTTTAAAAATATTTTGAAAATGAATCCACCATAGTTTAGCTAAGTCTGATTTGTTTCTAACATCCGTTTCCAAAAGGTTTTAAATAATTTTAATGAATATTAAACAATTTAAATCAAAGATTTTAATGATTGAAATGAATGTTAAGTAATTTAAATAAGTTAAAACTTTATTCAAACGTCATCTTCACTTTTTAAAATTCTGAAACATTTACTAAAAATCATTTTGACTTTTCTTCAACTGATCAAAATATAAATCAATCCATTGAAGAATAAGTACAAGAATTTATTACGAAATTCTTCTAGATAAAAATTAAAACAAGAGTTTTACATTCTCAAGATAATCAAATAGACTCACAAATCAATTTTATTTTATAAGTGAGAAAAAAAAATCCTAAATATCAAACATAAGTCTTCTAAAATTTATAAAATATGCTTTTATTATATTATAATATTTCATAATTTGTAAAAGACTTTTTCTTTCCTCTTTCTCTTTTAATCTCCCTTTAATAAATCTTCCTTCTATTTTTCTCTTTATTTCTTCGTCTTTTTCTTATCATGTTTCTTTTTTGTACTTATTATTATTCCCTTTGATATTTTTTTTTCTCTCCATCTTCAAGAGATTCTTCATTATCTCTAATCACATTTTCCTCCCAATTTTATAGTAGAGAAGGGTCTTCTCGAAAACAGAAGGTACGTATGAAAAAATCATTATTAATGAAAGAAAATCTTTGTACGTGGAAGAATATTAATTATTGAAATTAAGAAAGTTTTGTTAGTATGGTAGGTTACATAAACAAGAATAATAGTTTGTGAATGTCTGAAGCCATGAGAAATATATATGAAATTGATGATATGACACCGTTGGATGTTGAATTATTAGACATGCATTAATTACGTTTAGGTTGATAAGAAGTATTTTCATCATTGCACCCACCTTTTCATTATCCTTTCTTTGAATACTTCAACCAATTTTATTCATTAAGCTGCTGAATCTAATTAAAATCCTTACTATTTCTTTTATCTTTTAAGTACATGGTTGGATCTCTGAAAATTCTTAGAGAGTGTTTTCTTTTATAAGGATAAAAAGTGAAGAAAGTTGAATTTTTAATATCTTGAATCATAAAAAATAAAATATTTTCTTACATCTAACTTTTGTTGAAGATTTGTAAAGTTGAAATAATTTAATATCATAACCTTCGAATAATAATTGATTACGTATGAATAAATATAATAATTTTTTTTTATGTTTTCCTATCATAAGGTCATAAATAATTAAAATAAATAATATAATAAAAACAAAATAATTTAAATTTAAATAAAATATTATTTTAATATTTAGTAATTAATCTCATAAGAAAAAACAATTTTAATCAATTAAATTTTAAATTAATTTATATATTTTTAAATTGATATGTAATATATAATAGTTAAATATTTTTAAATATAGTTTATTATTATAATAAAATGAATAGTGAAAATAAAATTATTAAAGTTATTTAAGAAAATAAATTTAATATTTTTATATTAAAATGAATAAATGATTAAAATAAAATAATCATAAATAAAGTAAAATTTATTTATTTATTTTTAATATATTTTTTTGTGAAATATAATTGTTTTAATTTATTAAAATTTTATAATAACTTTTAATTTTAATTTTAATTTGATTTAACTTTAGCTTACATTTTTTAATTTTTTACATTAAATTATTTTTAAGAAATTATTTTGTAAATTATTTTATAAATATATTATTTACAACGAAATATATTTTACTACATCATTCAAATATACTAATAATTTTTCTTTCACTTTCGATTCATCTTCTCTTTCTACTTTAAGGTTATGATAATAGTATTTAGCAAATACAATTAATATTTAATTATTAATAAATGATATATTTGATTTGAAATATCTTTATTTAGTATTTGTGTTTAACTATTAATTCATATTATATTCTAATAAAATATAACAGTTTATGGATTAAGTAAGGATATATATATATATATATATATATATATATATATATATATATATCTTTATATGTATATATATATTTATATTTATATAATTTTTTTTAAATTTTATATATTAATAATTTTATATAAAATATTAT
>Ga0099824_1000335_pt1 | contig 51445 bp, 20 predicted proteins | sample SiratrowhiteBW_FD_76837 | JGI IMG/M metagenome (GOLD analysis project Ga0099824, IMG submission 76837) | Root nodule microbial communities of legume samples collected from California, USA - Siratro white BW | ecosystem: Host-associated > Plants > Roots > Nodule | place: USA: California... | reverse complement strand
GGCAGCACTCCCACATTTAGAACCCCATTTTTCTACCACAAATTTACCTCCCTGACTGTTATGCAAAATGACAGCTAAAAAAAAAGAAAAAAAAAAAAAAAAAACAACTAGAAACAAGAAAAGTGGTTTTGTGATCTCAAATCTCCCCCACATGACATATTTGAAATCCGATGATGATCTGCACCTACTAAAAGGTTTTTGTGAGGAAGGTGGTGCATGCTTCCCATTCAAGGTCTTACACATATACATATTATATATATATATATATATATATATATATATATATATATAAGTATGTATAGGACCTTCTCCAATTTGATTCTTCAAATGAGGTGGAATTTGGTGCTGCTATCATGGCTCCAGTCAAAGATATGGAATGAATCTAAAGCGTTGGATTCCCTTTGCTGATTGTCAAAACCTTGTGGTGGAGAAATTAGGTTTAGTGACTGATCTTTTTCTATTTCTCCCAATTCTGCAAACAAGCCCTTATCAAGTTGTTGGTAGCTCTTCTTGTAAGGGAGTCCAATATCACTGAATTCTCCATCATCCGTCTCAAGCTGCTTCTCTTCCTGAATACATGCACTGTTATTTACATTATTGCTGTCACTGTTGCTCTCCTCATGCTGCTCTTCCTCGTTCTGGTGACTGGTTTCTGAATTCTTTGAAGCACCAATGTTGTTGCCCTTGAATGAAGGCTGGGATCTAGAAGAACCAGCAAGAGCATTTCTGTGAGTTGGCCATGGATGGTTGTGCTCTGACGTGTAAGTAATGACCAGCAGGTTTGGATCAGTTCTGCTCCTCTCAACTTGTTTTCTGGCAGGACAACCCTTTGAGCTGCTGCATCTATAGTAACCCCTACAGGTGGTAACAAGAGAGAGAGAGAGAGAGAAACATAAGAACACAAATGATACTGAGAAAAACCAAGAATTACTGCACCTGCACCAATGACATAATGTTGCCTACCATAGAAAGAAATTGCTTGACGTTAGTACAGTAAATTGCTTGCATTATATAATATTTGCCAAAGAAAGCTTTTGGAATGGGATATATATAACTTTAGCTAGTTGTTTTTTAAACCTAAAACCTTGAGCGAAACACTATGTAAGAAATAGTGAACAAAAATAGACACTAAGAGATACCATACCATACCACATGTGCTTCCTTAATTTCCCTGTCACCCAATAAAAGTGTGATACGTGATTGAGAAATAATGTTAGTTTTATCTGTTGAAGTGTCACTTTTCTTTTGGAGGGATAGGGGTATAATAAAAAAAATAAAAATAAAAATTAACACCTGATTTAGATCTTACTGCAACATTACTATTTGTTTCATTCAGTAGATACAATAGAATTTATAATAATTATTTCGAAAGTACAACTACCACATTTATTAATTGGATAACTAGTGAAAAATAAATTATGCTGATAGCATAAAATCTTTGAACCTTTATAAATATAATATTTAGTCATCAAACATTGTTTTTATGTTTTGGTGAAGGTTCTTGCAAAGAGAAAAATTGTTTATCTTTTATGTAGATATGTATGTTTTGTATATAGGTTGAGCTAATCTTATTATTTTTATTTATATAATTTTTGATTGTTGATTAAAAGAAAAAGTCATGAAGCATTAATATATGATTTTTGATTGTTGATTAAAAGAAAAAGTCATCAAGCATTAATGACAACTTAATTTCAGTAACCAATCATACTTTTAATAGTGATTAAAAAAAATAATAATATGTTTCACAATAATTTGTGATTAAATGATTGTGTGTAGTCTTGTTTATTTATCTTATAATACTAAAAATATAGAAAAGTATGAAGTGGAAACATTAAAATTACATATATGAATTTAAATTATGTGGGTTTAAGTTTACCAATTAGTTTAATATAAGAGTAAACAAAATATTATTTTCTGCTCTTACATCGGAGAAACTTAAGTGTGACACTTTAAGTGATTATTTATAGTATTTTTGATTAATAAAATCTAAAGTTTTACCAATGTTTCTTTACTGGGCTGATTAACAAAATAAAACTCCAATCTTAACTAACAAAGCATACAAAACCTAAAATTTGGTCACTTTATGTGCTTTCTTTGTTTAAAGAAGTTAGGCAAAATCTTGATTAAAATACGTTATCTCTTTCCGAGAAGGATCACACTATTCCAACTTACCTTGGATATGGAGAACCTTTAATGGGTTTCTGACCATATTTTCTCCAAGCCCACAGATCAGAAGGGACTACCTCACCACTTTGTCTGCTGTTGGGTGCAGCTGGTGCAGGAACACAGATAGACTTCTTTGCGGGGCTCTTCCTGATTACACAACAGTATCATATTATCACTTACATCGTTCTCCTTAAACTTCAACTAAAAACCAATATTTTTATGCACATTTCTGTATAATATCTTGTATAACTTTTTTTAAACTTTCTTGTTTAGAGTTAATTCCACTGAAATAGTGGAAATTTTGTGGTCAAGAAAAGGGATATGGTTTTTATCCGATGATCAAAGGAACAGAACATTTCAGGTGTGTTCCTAAGAAAAAGTAGTTTACGATAAGCTTTCTTGAAAGCTCAGTATGTGACTGCTATGGTGACACCTATCTGGCTAGCTCTACTTTTCAGGTGAATTAACCCTGTTAAAGACATCGATGCACCATGTTTAGTCTTAATCACAATCAACTGTTTCCAACATGAAACTAATTATAATGCTCTTAGTTTTATGGCCAGATGCAGTCAACCAAACATATTTAGAAAATAAGACAAAAGAGTTACCTCCCTCGTGCCAAACCCTACTTTATTACCTCACCATGGTTTCACTGAAATTTAAGTTCCCAAAAAAGACTATGATTAATTCCCTTTTGGAAAATTTAGGATGGCAACATAAAACTAATGGACAAATGTAATTAAACTCAATTCTTGGAAGCAGTTCTCCATTTAATTCAGTACTATAATTTATTATGTAACTAATCAATTAACTAATAATACCTCACCTTCTCTTAAGACCTGAATTCCGTGGAGATGAGATCTGCATTTCTTTTGTGTTGCTGTTGCTGTTGCCTTCCGAGGTCTTCACATTAATCATGTTATCACCTAAAACCACACCAGAAGGCTTGAGTGCCCTTGACGAAGCATCCACCACTGGCAAGATGGGTAACTTATCATTGTGGGGAGAGATCTGAATCATGTTTGCCAATATGCTATTACAAGGCCTTCTCATGTCATCATCTTCAAGAATCTTTTGTTTCATAACACAACTATTACTATTACCAGCAACCCCACCACGAAAACAAGTTGCTTCTTCCAATGCCCCTCTAATTTCTGCAGAACTTCTTGTGCTGTTAAAGTAGGCAGAAGAGCCTGCAGGCAATTCAAGCTCGTGTAGAAAGGGATCTCTGGTGTTTGAGAAGGGATCACCAAAGTTGCTGCTATTAAACCCTTCCAAAACAGAAGAGAAGTGATCGAGAGAAAAGGGAACACAAGCTTTAGATGATGAAGTTCCCATGCTGCAACTGCCATATGATGCACCACTGGCACGAATTATGTCACTTAAATCACCTTGGTAGTTGTCCATAATTGGGCCAAGGATGTTGCACATGCTTTCTTTCTCCTTAGTGAAAAGGCTCCAACTTGGAGGAAATTAGCAGTGCCATGTTTTGGAACATGGATTGATTTTAGCCTCTAGTTTGATATATGCAAATCTAAGAATTTTGTTGTGTGTGAGTGTGGGGGTTATAGGTTTTTTTGGATGAAGAGGGTATGAGTGATGAGAGTGAAAACTCTGTGATGAGGAAATGGGATTTATTGTGGCTACTGAGGGGCAAGAAAAAGCAAATGAACAGGTTTCAGAGGATGAAAACTGACTGTTCCTTTCTCTAAATACACACAGAAGAGAATTGAAAAACACAGACGACGCTGACTTTTAACACAACTTCTCTCCAAGCTCTCCCATTCATACGCAACTATTTCATTAAATAAGAACAAAACAAAAAATTGTTGGACTATTAAAATGAATGTTGTTGAGGTGGGATGTAAGAAAAATTATTTTTTACACACGTTAGTTAGGTTATACTGATCACAAATTAATTAATTAGTGTGTGTATTTATTACTCTTGCATCTCCTTTCTATACTTGTTCAAGAATGAAAAATATAATAAATTTTCTTAATTTTAATAAAACAATTGTATAGCTTTTATTCTATTTTATCCAATTCTCTCTATGCATAAATTATTTAAAAGGTATTGTAAGGAATAAGAGTATAATAAAAAAATAGTAAGTATATTATTAAAATTTTAAAAGACGAGTAAACGAAATGCTGTTTTTTTTTTTTCAAATTGGCACAGATAAAATAAATGGAGCGAGTAATTAAAAACGAATCATATATTTCTTTAAATTAAATAAATGTCATACTCAATATATTATTAATTAATAGTTTATTTATCATTAACTATCGATAAAAGTTGGGGAATCTTAAGTGAAGAAGTGGTAGTATAATTTATCTAACACTGTCATCAAAGGTTAAAAAATGTGGGATTCTGTTTTGTTGATATAATTAATTAAGTATTTCTTTATTTCTGTTTTTTTAATCAGTTAATGTAAAATTACAGAATGGTCACCTCTCCAAAACAATAAAAGAGGCGACAAGTAGCCGCATTTATCGGAGAAACGTTTCGCACCGTTCAATTTGACTCCCCGTTTTTTTTTATTTGAACACGTATTTATATGTATATCCATATATTATTACTTAATATCTTTTCCACACAAGATTACTCTCAAAAAAGAGACCATTAGAACAAAAAAGAAAATCAAGATGTTCAAGTTCAACAAAAATATAATTTAATTTAAGAATGAAAAGGGTAGAATGTTACTGAAGAAAAAAAATGCATAACTAAAAACACTTAAATCCTAATATTTACTTTTCTTAAAGACATATTAATGAAAAGAGATTAACTCACACTAATAAAATAGCTGAAAAGTTAAAAAAAATTTAGTGAATCAACCAAGTATGAAGTGTGTCTAAAATGAGATCCATCAAATAATAATTTAGGGTTTTAATATATTTTGAATTCACATTTTTTTTCTTAATTTCTCCATGTGTGTGTGAAAAAACACAGTATTTAAGTAGTTTTGAATATTTATTATCTTTTTCTCAAATAGTTACTTAATTTTTTCATCATATTTCTATATATTTAAATTATCTATCATTAAAGACTTAACGAAGAAGAATAAGAAGCAAAGTTTATATATTTTCTTGACAAGTTAACTAAAGAAAAATCAATTGTACTTATTTATAAGCTTGTTCATTGAGATATAATTTTTACTTAACAATGTTAAAAGAAATTGTTTGTTCTAAAGAAAAGAGTTTGAATAGAGATTTTACTTATTTATAAGCTTGTTCATTGAGACATAATTTTTACTTAACAATGTTAAAAGAAATTGTTTGTTCTAAAGAAAAGAGTTTGAATAGAGTTTTAAAAAGTTTTAGAAAACTTTTGTGATGTAGTCCAATTAGATGTGAAAGGAAATCATGGTGTTACGTAACAATGGTATAGAGAGAACTCAACCAATAGGAAATGTAATAAACAGTTTAGTTTCATATTGATTCATTTTAATGTGAATTATGTTCAATTATCCTTTACAATTTGTTAAAGATTTCACTAATCACAAATTATTACAAGTATTGTTATATGTCATTTTGATTGATAAAATTACACAAAACTTTTCAGGCTATTAGTTAATCTGTTCCTGAGATTATCTGTTTCTACACAATGTCTTTATAGATGAACTACACAAAGTCTCTCCAAATTATACCACAATAAGTTGTTTGTGTAAGATCAAACGCTTACAACTAGATCAAAGGTTGTAGTTGGTAGTTAAGAGACAACTCTTTTTACTTAAGAGCATAACAACCTAATACAATTTGATTGTGACTTTGTTCATGTAACTCCACCACAGGATAATTGATGTCACCTACAATAATCTCTTTCTCATCAATTGTCCTATTGAAAATAAATTTGTGATCTTGACTTTGGTACCAATTGTCCATAATAATTTGACTTTCACTACTACACTCATAGTATTATGGTAAACAACAATTTAACTTTCACTGCTACACTCATAATATTATAGTAAGGACATTTTTTCTCTCTTTTAAAACTTCTTTATTGTTAGGAAAACACTATTTTGATCATATATTCTTGGATGGTTAATGTTAAAGTCATCTTTGTAATGAGTTCTATTTCAATTTTACTATCAAAATATGAATATCTTAAGCTTGAGATTAAAATTAATACTATTGTATTATTATAAAAACATGTTTATGTAATAACAAATATAATTAATATAATCTCATTTTTCTTATATGCATATAAATTTGAGGATGTTGATTTAAATAACAAACTTTCTTTTTCTGTATGAAATTATTCTTGAAACTCTATCTACAAATTCTCGTAAAAAAATTTCAAGATAAACTTCAAAGATATGAAGCCATTCACTTGAGTCATAGCCAAATAAAGTTGCAAAAGATTAAAGCACATGAATGAGAATGATTATTATTGAAATATTTTATTACTAAATTCTTATGATTTTACTTTGAGTTTTATTGGAACTTCCTTATATATTATCTTTATATAGCTTTAAGAATGTTAAAGTTCAAGTTTTTCGATTTATATGTAAATAATTTTAAAAGATATTTTTTTTAATTATTTCATATTTAATTAGTTTTTATGTAATCAAGATATATATCATTTTAATATGATTACTAATATAAAAGAGATTTCTTTTATGTTGGTTTTTAGATAAGAGGTAAACAGATAAAGTCCATTTACATCGAATCTATAACTATATAAAAAATGATTTTGACATTATATTATGTCACTGATAGATATAAAAATAGGTATTTTTAAGTTGAATAAATATTACCCTATGCATATGGCCTTTAAAAAAGGTAATTATTGGGTCAATTTTTATGTCAGATATAGTATAATTTAACATAAAAATTGAAAGTTTTTTTTATTTAAATTTGGTCATTTTGTCTCAAACCCAAACCTTGTATTAAAGAAAAATAATACAAATATACCAATTCTGATCTACAATATAAAATTAAGACAATGGTACTTAAAGTCTCAATGGAATTATAAATTTATAACTTAAATGTAAGGATGACAATGTGGGTTTGTCCACTAGCCTACAAAGAAAGTGTGACGTGGCTGAGTATTTCATTCTGTTTAGGATAGTCTTGCATAACTCGCAGTACAATAACGGGATGGGCAGTTTAACATGCATAACCCACATCAATAAAAATTCATTATATTTCAATGTTATTGAAATGAATTAATAACAATGATATTTTGAAGTGAAGACACGTTGATAATTAATTATCGTAATTTTTTAGTAGCTTAAATAATAATATTACTTTTTATATTTTCTTGTTCACAAAAAAATTAAGTTTGTCATATTTATTTGATATAAATATTAATTTTATGTTTATTTAACTTGTTTAAGTTTAACTTATCTAACAACTTAAGCTCTAACTTTAATCTTCATAAACCACAATAAATATATCGGGTTTAGAGTTGTATAAATCCTAAATCACAATAACTATATACAAAGAGATAACGTTAAGTCACATATCTAGTAAACGATAACCATTAAATTTGATAGAACAACGAAAACATGGTTTGCATTTGGTTGATATGGAATTAGACAAACTAATTAGAAAGAAAAGTATTTATATTAGATTAGGCGAAACCTAAGTTTGAATTTGAATTTATTTTGATATTATAATATTTAAAAATATACATTCACATTATTTTAGGAAATAATGTTTTTAAATTAACTAGAACAATTTAGTGTTGACCTGATCGATAATAATATATTTTTATTTAAAATATTTAATTTAGTGTCGAAATAAAATATATTTTTAATATTAATTTAAATTGTGTTAGTGTGATAAATGTTAATGGCAATAATTTTACTAAAAAGTTTTTCATACAATGTCTTCATTTTTAGCAAAAGATAAAAGAAAAGCAAAAATAGATAAAAAAATTATAATAAAAGAAAGAGAAGAGTGTGCAATAAAAAAAATGAGTGTAGATAAAGAAAATGATTATAAACAAGGAGACAAGTCTGAATGAAAGAGATAAATGTGAGAAGATTTATAAAAAAAATTAAAGAAAACTTATGAATTAAAAAATTTGTCATCTTTAAATACGAATACTTAGATTTAATGTACAAATATTGTTTGTTAGACACATATATTCATAATATAAATCAATGTTAGCTTAACTAATCCTAACTTTAATACATATTAAAAATATAATATATCAATATCTCCTTTATTAGGCAAATTTTCTAAACTGGTGTTTTTTATCTGAAATTTGCAAAATGTTGTATTTTTTTATTTATTTCTGGATATGGGTAAATCGTGCCTGTCAGAGAGGATATCAATGTGAAGAAATAAATGAAATCATAAAAAGATAACACCATTTTAGTTTACTAGAGAAAATGGTGCAGTCAAGATTTGAATTAATGAGTTAATTAAAATGGTCAGCTGCACGATTTTATGGTGGTTAATATTCTACACCCATTCCTCTTCTTTTATTCTTGACATGTGTGGTATTACTATTGTGTAATTAAAATAAATCTAAAGTTACAAAGTTGTTTTAATTATTGATAAATATTTAATAGTTGAAATAAAAATGATGTCAGTATGAGATTTATATATTGAATTAAATTAAGAATAAGTTTGATGTTGAAAAGAAAAATAAAATAAAATTAAAATTTAATAATAAAATATATTTAGCAAAATTAAGTATAAGTTGGATATTTGAATTTAGTTACTAATATAGAAATAATTTAAAAAAAATTAAAATTTAGCAATAAATTTAGAAAGAAAAATTTGAAAATATTATATAATTTTTTAAATAAATTTATTGTTAGTTTTTACATTATATCTAGATAATTTTTCTTCCGCAATATGTAACAACTCTTCTGTTCAAATTAACTTAACAATTATTCAATTAACGGTCCATTTATTTTATTTTAGTTGCACAGTAGCAACACACCACCTGCAAAAAAAAAAAGAAAAAAGAGGAATAGGTGGAGAATATTAATCATTCTAAAATGGTACAATATTCTCACTATTTTAATTAACTCATTAATTGAAATCTTAGTTACACAATTTCATCTAGTAAACTCAAATTTCATGATTTCATTTAATGTTAAATTAGATATTTCATTTAATGTTAAATTAGATCGTGTAATAAGGACACTGTTTCTTCACAATGATATGGTCTCTCCTATGCAGGATTTATTTATATCTGGAAATAAAAAAAATACACCATATGGAGAATTTCAAATAAAAATTACACCACTTTGAGAAATTTGCCCCTTTATTAAGATAACTTAAATGAATATACTACGGTAGCTTAAATAAATATAAATATTAAAAATAAATATAATTAACATCCATTAAGTTGACACTAACTTTTATTATTTTTAATATTTTAGTTAGTATTAATTAAATCACATTAATATAATACAAATATTTTTACATATTGAAAAAATTAAAAATAATTCATGTTGACTTATAATTGACTATTAGTATTAAATTCTATTAGAAATAATCAAATTAATGTTAATAGGACTGTAACACAAATATTTGTATTTATTATAAAATTTGTCTACCTTTATAATTAATGTCAGTTTATATATAAATTTTACATAATATAAAATTAAATTTAAAAATAAATTTAGGCCTTTCAACTCTGTAAATTTTGAAGATAAAAATTTTATATATTTAAGATTGACCGTTTGTTTCCCATAACTATGTTTAAAAAATATATTTTACAAATAGATATGAAAGTTAAAATTGTCACAATTATATGTAAATTTCTATTTAAATTTTTCACAATTATATATTTAAGATTGACCGTTTGTTTCCCATAATTATGTTTAAAAAATCTATATGAAAGTTAAAAATATCACAATTATATGTAAAATTCTATTTAAATTATTTAACCAATTAAAAAAATCAAAGTACTAAAAAAATTTAAATTAGTTACATAAACCAAATAAACAGAATTGTATTTTCTAAAATAATAACCTTTTGACCACAGTCAGAACACTAGAGCAGCTATAGTTGAAAAATATGAATTTAAACAAATCTTGAGAACCTCAGAATCATCCATATATGCAGCATCATGCCCCTTAGATAACCTACAAGAAATTACTAGTAGTATGTTGAGTCTGTGTAATGTTCTTCGAGCAAACACACCAAAAATTTTGATACTAACAAATTATGACTATAAATTTGTGATAATTTTTATATATTGTTCATTTTATATGTCTCTTCTTCAATTATAAATGCAGCTTTGAAAGATAGTAATCCATTGCAAGAAGGTTTCCAGACAGCTTAATAATTTTGCTCCACAACCGGAAGAACTAAAATCTTCTCATACAACTCAGGTAAAACCTTTGCACAATATTACGAGGAACATGCAAAAAAACCATTATATGAGAAGTCTCCGTACCTTTGGAGTTACATAATGCCTCTCTTTTAACACCTTTTAAACAAAATAGAAGAGCAATGGTGAGAGATGTCCCTTCCTCTTACATGCAAGGTAACTAGCCCTGTGGCCATTGATGCAGAAGGAAAACTGAGTTCAGAATCACTTGTATCCATGAGCAAAAGACCTCATTGAAGTCGAAAACTTCGAGAGCTCAGAGAAGAAATTTCCAATCCAAGGTATCAAAAGATTTATTGATTAAAAATTTATTGCTAGGCTCTTGAGAGTTATTTTAAGAAATTTTCAATTTATTTTACTAGTTTTAATTCTGTCATGTTATTTTTAATTTGATATTTATTAGAGCTTTAATTCAGTATATTTTATTTTTATTTTAAATTATAAATCTCATAATTTGATAGATATTATTTTATTAAAGTGAGAACGCATTTATGGATATATATTTAATGTATGTAATGACAAAAATAATATAAAAATTATAATCTTTTATTTATTTTTTACTCTTGAGATAGTATTAAAGTTTTTATCTTTTGACAGTCTATTAACAGCCTTCAGTGTCTATCAATTGTTTTTTATGATGATTACATTGACATATTTAGTTATATGTTTATTGACATATTCTGGTAAGTTGTAATTTTCTGTTTGATTTAATATCTCAACTGAAACCTGAAACCTTTACCAATCATAATCATATGATTTTAGACTTTGAAGTCATTGATCACATGACAAACAGTTTGTAAATTCTTTTTCACATATTTCCCATATCCTTGTAACAAAAAAAAATTCTTCACAACTAATGAAAACATGATAGTTACAACTGATCAAGGAGATACCGAAGTAAACTTAATCATATTCCTAAAAATTGTCCTACGGGCTCTTAAATTGTCCATAAACCTAATATCCTTTCAAAAACTTATCAAAAATCTCTTTTGTAATGTAATTTTTTTAGTAATTGTATATTACAGGCTAAGGAATGTGAGAGGACGATTGGACATGTTGGAGAGTGAAATGATGTTTACTATATGGGACACTTGAAGAAATATATTAAGAGTCACTCTTTAATTATTGAATTCTCAATACCCAACCATGCAATCATGAAAAGATTCAGTTGTATCATTGTGGTCTTAGACATCCTTCATTTGGTGTTATGAAACTTTTGTTTCTTTCTTTGTTTAAGGATTTGAATTTAAATATGTGGAATCTTGGTTGCGAGATTCGTGAATTGGAAAAAACACAAATGTGTTCTATTTCCTCTTGGCTGTAATAAAATAAGTTCTAATCCTTTTTATCTTGTTCATAGTGATGTGCGCATCTCTCTAATATTTTAAATATTTCAAGAGCTAAATATTTTATTATTTTTACTAATGATTGTACAAGTTTTCTCTCCTTAAAAATAAATCTGAGGTTAGTTATGTTGTTATACAGTTTGTGTCACTAATTAAAAATCAATTTGGGGTGGTTATTTAGAAAGTTGGGGTAGACAATTTAGGACCAATAGTAGATGGTCTAGGGTCTGAATTGAATTTCTTTTTTATTTGAGCATCAATTTTGATCTTTAGGATTTGTTTTAATGGTTGACATTGACATTCTCTTGAAAAAATAGTTTCTTAATTTATGTTGCTTGGATTTACTAAATAATGTTAAATAAGGTTAATTTTGAGAATTATTGAATTGGATCTTGGGATATAGTTATTCTTAGTGAGTGTTTTAGCCTGATTAATGGATGGATTATTCTATGCCATATCTATTTTTTTCAAAGTGATTTTACTCGTTTGCTTTTTCTTTAAAACTTATATGATTCTCTGATTTGCAACTTTGTTCACAAGTATACATTGAGATTATTGAGGCAATTTTGTTTATGAGCCACTAGCCATATTTGTCCACCTTGATGATAATTCATTTAATATTTATCTTTTATTGTTTCTAACCATGTTGCAATTCTTAAAAAGAGAAAAATTATTATTGTTCTTACCTTAGAGCACAAAGTAGCTTTGGAATCATTTTAGGAATAGATTCTTAAACAAGTGTGAGGGTGTACTTCATTTTAGCCCACTCATGAAAATAACTCTTTATTGACAAAAAAATAAAGAAGGAAAAGATATGAAAAAAGAAAGAAAGAAAAAAATGAGGAAAGCCTAGAAACAAAAGAAAGAAAATATGTGATTCTCAATCAGAAGAGGTAATTTGTTGAAAATGAAATTCTGTATGAAAAGGTAGAAATGAGGGAGTCTAATTGTAATTATAAGATATATACAACATATATTCAATTTTAAAATTTTTCTTCAGCTCTTCTATTCTCTGCAATATTTTTCCAACCTTGACCTTAGCCCTATTAAAGTACATATAAAGACTTATTGACTTTTTACAACATGTTGCTCAAATGTTGTGGATTTGCTAAGTTTATATAGTGTTTGCATTTTGAATATATATACACAAGCCTTAACACCTTAGAGTTGGAATGTTTATCTACTGTAAACTATATCACTTGATTCATCTCTTGCTTTTGTCGCAACCGGGGTCACGACCGGGATGGCGAACAAAACAATTTAATTTTTATTTTAAAAACAGAGGAGTCGCCACCATAATTTATTAACGAAAAACTATGGAAAACCAAAAACAGGATAAGGCAAGTTCACAAAACCGGATTTAGAGTCCGGGAGTCGGTTACGTGTGGGGAAGGTATTAACACCCCCACAACGCCCGTTCTAAGACGATACCTTTAATTAAATAAGTAACCTGAGTGTAATTTTTTAAAAACATTTATTTTCCCAAGAGAGAGATTAAGATAAAAAAAACAAAATATTTTTTTTATTTTAGGGAGCCCGACAAGGTTTGATCTTGCTCCTACGTATCTCAATCAGGGATGAAGAATCAGGGTTACATAGTTCTTTAACAAAATTTGGTTATTGAAATGTTTAATATTTTTTAGTTTTAAAAATTTTATATATTTTTTATTTTGAATGTTTTTTTATAGTAAATTTCAAATTTGGATACCGTAGACGCGTGCGGTCCTTTGGTATTCTAGACAAATCCTCAAATTTGGGTACCGTAGACACGTGCGGTCTTTTGGTATTCCAATCAAAGTTAAAACTTCCCGAATTAAACTCTTGTATGGTGCGAACGACCATTTTAAGAATTCAATCGAGTCATCATAACTTTTCAATAGTTAGAAGTTAAACATTTTTTTTTAAAAAGAAAAAAAAAACACAATATGTCAAAACTTTTATTTTCTTTATTTTTTTTATAAAAAGAACTAAAGGGGTATTTATGGAAACAAAAAGAATTATGGGTATAGGTCTAAATATATGGGGTTGCAGGGAGCAATTTAATGGCTTGCGAAATACTGGTAGACATTTGAATTTATTCTGGAAGAATGTAACAACAAAGTCAAGGTGGCCTAGTTGGTCTATTTTGATTGTTATATTTCTTTTTTACTATTTATTTATTTATTTTTTAAATTTCAGATGCTGTTGTTTTAATTTATATATTTTTGTTATTTTTTGTTATTTTCATTTTTTATTATTAATTATTTATTTTATTATTTTTTTTGAAAAAATCATTTTTTATTTTTATTAATGGAAAAATTCAAATTTATTAATTTTAATGGAAAAAATTCAAATTATTATTTTTATTTTGTTTTTTATTATTATCATTATTTTTCAAGAAAACTTAAACTAATAAATATTTTTTATGTTATTATTCTTTTTTTTAATTTATTTTTATCATCATACTTTAATTTAAAAAAAAATTATCCGGACAAAATCGGGTGTTGACAGCTTTAAGCTACTTTCTTGTTTGATAAGTTTTAATTGTTTTTCTTCTTCCACATCTACCTCGATGTTTTATGTAATATAATTTAACCATAAAAAAAATCTTTTATATTAGTGGTTCATTTATAATCAAATTAGTCTGATATCAAAACCATAAAAACTCATATTAATTTAACTATTTCAATTCTAATTAAATTATTAGAAAATGAGTTTAGGCATACACAACTCAACTTTTGCCTTGTCCTATTTGCATTATTTATAAGAATGATGGTTTCTGAACCAATATTATAGCAACAAATAGTATACCTCCATCGATGATTATAATGCAACAAATATTAATCGAGATAAATTAGCGAATTTTTAGTTGTATTATCCAAGAGAAGAGTGCGTGGTTGAGAAAATTGAGGTCCACTTACTCCGTTGAAAATCAAATTGAAACGACCTACAAGCCACATGGTATATATTTCTTGTGGTTGATAACTTCTTTCTACGCAAATCAACTATTTCAGAAGCACTTTAACTGGGAGTCAGGCTATTTTTTTTTTCATCATTTTCAGAAGCACTTCACAACTATCAAGTATGAAAGATCTAACTAGACAGGTATACTAGGAGAAGAATTAAGAACCAAAGAACGTTTGAGATGCTTAAGATTGGCTTTTAAACGTTTAAGGATTATTAAACTATTCTAAAATGATTATGATAAGACTTTTGGATTGATACAATTGACCTAGAACTAATTTACATATCACATGTCAGAATGATAAAGGACAGTGATCAATTAGTAAAACTTCCCAACCTGTTATTTAGAGGATAAGAATCTACAACAACGTGCACAACTTCCACTAACTACTCGTGATGTGGATCATGATGTGTCACTGTTTATAAATAGAAATTAAACTTCTATAAAAATTTTAAACCAATACTGAATGCTATGTCTACAATACAAAGATTGTCGTGGAGACTTTACCTTAATCATGTGTTAATATATTGACACATGCATGACAAGACATGGAGGATTTGAGAGCCACGATCCTTACTTTTTACAATGAAGCTTTTAAACGTTTTCTTCTCCATACTTCACTTGGGGAGGGCTTTAATCTTCTCTACAATTTGAAGAATTCACGTCTAATTTTCTATAAGGACCAATGAAATCACCGACCTATATATTATTATGTTTGATTTGACGTTTAGAGAATCTGCTATAGGCATAGTTAAAAACTGGATCATGCTAACTTTTTTTTTTCTCTTCTGAGGACCTTTGGTCATGTGTTTTGATTTTGACATCATACGCTCCAAAAGAGTTACTATTACGCCAACCATAACAACTACTGTTCATTTCTCACAGAATGCACGTAATAATCGTATGAGTAGTCACCCATTAACATTTTTTATATACTTGATCTACCCATGTGACTTTTTTTTTATTATTCAATCATATTATGTGTGTTTTATATATCAAAAATTGTTCGATTTCAAATGATATGATTGAATTCGTGATCTTGATAGTGTGTTTTGGTCCAAAAGTTTGTGTATCTAGGTCAAGCTTTTCCCATCCCTTCTTCTCTCCTCTACCCTTGTTTGAATGAAAGTTGAAAGAGTATCATTACAAATTTCAATACACAATTGAAAAAAAGAAAAAGTTTTTGTTTTAGAAATGGAAATTGTTTCTGCAAAGTTTAGGTTTATAATTTTTTTTAAAATGTTTTCAGTTGCTATTCGTATTTATTGTTTGTCCCTACAACATTCCCTTCCATAAATGTCTGTCACTTGATCTTCAGATCGGGAATTTTAAAATGAAAAAAAAAAATATTAAGACAATATATAGAAATTTGTGTAGTTTCATTTGGTCTGATACTTGCGAGCACCAAATTTATATTGATGTGTTGTTTGACGAAATTGTCGAAATTTGGTGGATATTTGATGGGGAAAATAGTGATACCACACCCTGAATAATTTATACCTATTCCTTTTTTATGATACAAAACACTGTATAATAGTTTCTTTATATTAGGATTGTATTTAAAAAACTGAATTGTTTAAATAAAAAATAAAAGTAAAATGTTTTTTTTTTAAACTAAGCTTTTAAAAATTGAATTAATTTTAATATTTAAACTAAAATAAATGATAACTTATTATATTAATAAGTATTGATTATGGATAATAGTTTAACTAATTCACACAGTACAAGAAATTTAATTTAATTTAGTTTAGTTCATTTAAATTATGAAATAGTTCAGTTCAAATTATTTTAATTAAGTTTTTTTCAAAAAAATAAATAAATTATAAGTTAGAAACTCGTTGAAGTAGTTTGTAAATTATAACTTATAAGCTCTTAAAAATAAATTATTTTAAATAATCTTACCAAACATTTTTACAAAAGTTAAATCAACTTATAAAAATCAAATTAACTTATAAGTTAGTAAAATAAGTTACTAGTTAAACACACTACAAATATATAAAAAAAAAAACTATTAATAATTGGTCCATGTCCTTTTTTTTATAGAAAAGTGTTTAGTTTCAATCATTTTCGTATCGTATGAGCAATTGCTGCGATATCTCTAACTAAAAAAATTATATAAATAAGATGGAAAAATATTTAAATTATATTAAAAAAAATACTTAATTGGCTTAAATGAATATATGTAATAATTAGCTTATATTTAAGTTAAAAAAAAGAAAAACTAAATTTAAAGATGATTTATTTAAACATACAAGAAGTTGAGATTTAAAATAATAATAATCTAAGATCTTTTAAATAATGTTGAGCAATAATATACAAATCACCCTAGTCATTCTTTTAGGGATTCTCAAAGTAATACCATTTTTTCATGGTCATTATATATGGGCAAGAAACACTAGGTCCACATCTTTGCATGATTTGCCAATCACACAGCAGACAAACCATGGAACTGGGATTCTTCTAGTTCCACCAATACTCTGTCTTATTAACAAGGATTTTCTATATCCCAATATGAGGATCATCACCATCCTACCATGTGATGCAGGCCATCTAATTAATTTTATCACATATGATATCAATTATGTATAAAATACTAATTGTAGGGTTCTAAAAAATTCAAGTCTTTATTGTTCATTACCACTTCCAGAAAAAACAAATCCATATGCACTAAAATAATCTTTTGGCTATGTCCATTGGCAGGGATACTCAGATCATGAAGTGAGCTACTGTAGAAAAAAATATGTACAATATAAAATGTGAACAAACTTAATATTTTACGGTTTTAGATTTAGTGGAATGTGTTTATGTAATGTGTTCATAATTTATTATATTTTATCTTTTTAACAAGTGGGGATGTCATCCTGTTATGGTGCGAATTATGGGAATTGATTTCTCAAGTTTAATTTTATAGAAATATAAATGTTTGATTAAGTAAAATTGTTTTTTTTTTATTTCCGTTTCATTGAAAGTGTAAAAGATTGTTTCTACTATAGGTTGAAAAGTTATACTAAATTTTATAAGAAACTTACTTTGAAGCTAAAAACAATCAATATAATTAATTTTACAAAATTAACTTCATTCAAAACACATAAATGCATGCAATCATTTGATTGTCTTTTTTATATTAATTTAATGGTCTTTTAATTTAAGTAAAACTTGCTGACGACCCAAGTTAATATAGGTCAACTTAAACAAATTACTGTAAAAAAAAAAAAAAACTTAAACTAATTGAGAACTAGATCAGGTTTTATAGCTACACTATACAGTATATATAGACTGTGTTTTCTTCATCATAAGTTGCAGTCCATATTATATCTATATCTATATCTATATATATAGATAATTGTTCATCATCCTAAAGTCATACTTACATGAGGTTTACATGTGAAAATTACACTCATACTCATATTTAAATTTAAAAAATGGACCAAAATAACTGATTAATCAAATATATAAGATTGAAGTGAAAAAAGTTACATTCCCTTTAAAATAGGAATCCAACTAGCCACCATTTTCGGCAACCCTATTTTTAAGGAAAGAAAGCAATTGCAAGTTGCAAGAGATAGCAGAAGCTGACTTTACATCTCAAGGGATGTGGTGGGGTTCTTGCTTCCAACAACCAAACACAGTGCCTACTTACACTAGACTTAGCTGTACAATCTTATAGTGCCTCTGGACCATCTCATACACATGCAAACCCTCCAATACTTTTTAACCATCTCATACACATGCAAATCCTCCAATAGCTTTTAAAAGAATCTAAGTTATTATGATCACAGTATTTCTCACACATTATTTTTTTCTTACACGCACTTTCAATTGGTGCAAGCAGAAGTCAATAATTATCACAGCATAATTTAAATCAAACAAATAGACTAAGAAATGTGGCACATGCAGTATGAATTCATGAAGATAAGGAAAATAGTTGAGATAAAATATACGCATTGGGAGGTGCAAATTAAGATCTGTTGTTGCATATTTTAGCTTCAACTTCATAGGCGTGTATTAACCTAAAAACTTTGGGACATGTGGTCCTTTCCCATGTGATACAAGCGACTTTTTTTCCCCAAACTAGGGATAGAGATTAATGAATCTTTAGCCTTTATTTAGGAATTATTTATGGATCCTATCAGGTAACTCTTGTGTGCATTGAAGTTCAAGAAAAGCCATATATATTGTGTTCATACCCATTTTGGTATTTGTCTTTTCATTGTCACATAAAGTGTTTTTGCTTGACAGATATATTCAACCAAAGGAAGGTTGAGAAAAAAGTAGAAAAATAAATAAATTAAGTATATTTCGTGTGATTCAAGTGTGTGGTAAAATTAATTTCAAGCACATATTTTACATAATATGTGCAATAAATAACAGTTCAATCTCACAGCGGAACGATTAGTAACTAAAAGGGAAATGAACATCATAAAAAATGTCATTTACGTACTAACAATTTGACGTTATATTATTTACTCTATCAATCTAATTTTGTATAACAAAGATATATTTTTAATTATAACCATTATGTTAATAATATAATGTATTATAAGAAAATATTTGCACTATTAACAAAAAATATTTCATAAATATATGAATTTGTTAAGCAACTATCTCAAATTCTATACAGGTCACCCAACCATGTCTTCAAAACACTTGGATCCAACATAGTTAACTACAAACAAATCATATATCAAATAACAATACTACCACCTTCCTCTGGAACTCTTCAAATCACGATGGTTATATGTATCAACAATAAGTAGAAGCAATGATTTTTTTATTTTTTTTAAATAGAACAGAACAGGTGATAAATGAATATAAACAGTGAGTTATTGAAGAGGGACAAGGAAAGAGAATATAAAAAATATCTTTCTCTTATACATTTTCAGTGGTTTATTATTCTTTATTTTATGTTTTAATATTTATTAAAATTAAATGATATATGTTATAAAAAATAGAAATCCTATTTCTAAATTTCGAAAACACATATTTATATAAATTAAAATTATATAAGACATGTGTGAATATAAATTATTTAAATATATATGCTATACATATTATTTATAAAACTAAAAAAATACATTAAAATCTATATAAGATAAAAAATAAATAAAGACACTAGACCTAACATTGGTGCAAAACCATTATCAGTGAAACATTTTCTATTTTCTTTTTAAAGGAATTTTTTGTTTTCTTTTTAAAAACAACTAAACTAAAACTGGAGATATAATTAGAAATTAGAGGGTGCCATAAGTTGCTAACTATTTGAAACTTGCTAATTTGGCCCATCCGCAAGCCCGATTAAATGAGGGGTGTGAAACACTGTACCAGTTCCACAATAAATTATTGCAACTAAAATAATTAGTGGATTAAATTATACTTTAATTCTTTATGATTTATCATTTTCTTAAGTAATCTTTATAATTTTTAATTTCTAAATCTTCCTAAATTTTGGATTAAAATGTGAAATGTCATAATCACAATTAAATCTCTGGTTAATTATGCTTAGGAGACAATAATTAGCCAAATATAACTAGAGTTCAGTATTTTTAACTTCAGTACAACCTTATGGAGTTTACAATTAAAAGGACTTTACTGATATGAGAAAAATTATAGAAGTAACTTATAAAATACAAATGAGTGAAACGCAATTTTCCTTTTATCCAAGGTATTTTCAATCATCAGTGCATGTTTGGAGCATCATTTTGGAAAGTGTAATTTGAGTTTCATACATAGATAAATATATTTGGTGGAATCATGACTGTGATATAGTCGAACTTCATTTTTTTTATAAGCATTCTGAACATGATTTTGATTCTTAATCCATAAATTTAGTGAAAGTGGAAAAGAATCTCACTTTTTTATTGGGTCAAATCATGGTTTGTATAATGTATAATCTAAAACCTTCTCACTCACATGTGTGAAAAGGGATATAACTCATAAATACTGGATCACAAAAATACTAAATACATACTAAACAATTTAAGGGAAACACAATGAAGGAACATTATTAGTACGTAGGAATAAATAAAAACACAACAGTACTAGGACTAAATTAAATTCGACTTATACACAAATGACTTGTCCAAATAAAAAATAAATGCAACTTTCAAAAAATAAATAAAAATACTAAAAGTAATAAAAATTTAGTCAATTGAAAAAAATTATAAAATTATAATTACATAACATATTTTTAATTAAAAACATAAATTCATGTAATGAAACTTATATAATTATACCCTTTTATTTCATTTTACATTTATTATTAGATAGTATATTAAATATTTCTAATTTAGTAAGTTAATTTATCAGTTTGAAACTTATTAGTTAAGAAAGTTATAAAGAATCAACTAATTTATCATCTAGGTTTGCTAAAAAAATCCTAAATTCAAGTTTAAATAAACAATTCCATTAAAAAAATACTGTACAAAAATAGAGATAAATTCATCCGTTGCTCACCCTTAAAGTTTTTTTTTTAGGAAATTTGAATGTAATTTCATATCAAAGACATATAGTTTGGAAAAAAAGATTAAATAAAAATATATATTTTTAGAAATATTAGTAATGTGAAAACATATTTAATTAAAAAATTGTCACAATGATTATTTAGCATATATTTTAACTTTTTATTTTCTCATAGAAAATTTAAATATTTTTAAATATAAAATTATTGTTGATTTTTAAAATCCTATAAATCTAAACTGTAAGTTACAATTAATTAAGAAATTTAATTTATCTTAAAAAGTTTTAATACTATAATTAAAAAACAATATTGAAAGAATTACTCAGAAAAAAAAAAGCGTACCCCATTGAAATATATATTTTTTTTGGGTAGCACTTATTATTAAACTATACTAAAAGTTTAGTTTTTTTTTTCAAAATATATATTATTTTGTAAAATATAATTAGCAGTGTATATAGTTACAGCAATTGTTAAAAAAACTAAAACCAAAATCACTTATATTTTATTTAATATTAATTATATTATGATACAATAAATATTTAGTTACATTATCTATTGTTAAAAAAATTAAAATTTTTCATTAAAAGTATAAAATTTATAAATAAAAATAATACAAAATAAATTTTAAATACGAATTTTACTTAAAAATTCAAAAATTTTAAGTACAACTCTAACCACGGGAAGAATATTTGTGGTTCAGTTTGATTTAATTTTTTATTTAGCAAAAACCAGAAACAAAGAAAAAATAAAATACAGTTTGTTTCCGTTAATTTAATATAAAATTTCAATTAAACCAAATGAATAGTTTACAATTTTATTTGAATTGTTTTCTTATATATTTTATTATTATATAATTATTAAACTTTTTTACAAAATAAGTATAAAACACTTTTAAAAAAATGTAAAATATTTTATAATAAAAAATTATGGAATAAAGACATGCTTTAAAATTTTAATGGCTGTTATATTTATTATTTTAACTTTCAGTGATATTAACAAATAAATTATATAATTTATAATTAAATATTATAATACAAATTTGCTATTATATTGTGATAAAATATAAATATACTATAAATAAAATAGAATCAAATCATAGAAACATACTTTGGTATAAATTTATTGATTTTTAATTAATTTTAAATATATAACACTATAGTTAAATATAATAAACAGTTTGGTTTAACTAATTTGATTCGATTTTTGGTTGTTTTAAATTTTAATTTAGAATTGAGAATAAAGTAGATGTACAAAGTCTAAAATTGATCAGTTTTAATCAATTTTTAGATTTTTTTTATTTTGACACCATTAAGTTAATGTACTTCATTATCTTCTTACATTTTAGTAATATTTTTTTCATAAATTTTCGTTTTTTAGTAAGGCAGGCATTAATATAGTGGACCGAAATTGCGTGTATTACTACTCTTCCTCTAGTGTATGATGCGTTGTAAATGCTATTGAATTTTATACACAACTATCTCGTGACACGTGCAATCCATCGATATAATTATGTAGGGACCCTTGTAAAATAATAAATAAAAATCTAATAGTATTAATATAATATGGAAAAAAAAAAAGCCCATAAAATGTTTACACCTTTCACAGACTTAAAAAACAACACATTTATATATTTTTACTTTATCTTGCATTTCACAGCATTACAGAATCAATCATAAACGTGCTAGAAAACTAATATAAAATTTCAACACCTTTTGCGAAAAAAAAAAAACTTAAAGATTTTGTTTGCTGTATATTTTTACCAATTCTGTTTATTGTTTATTCTTAGTCTCTAAGTTTTTTTATTTATTGAAATTAATACAATATCAAAAAATTATAACGACTCACACTGATTAATCATGTAAGACTTCCTTAAAAATTCTTCATCTAGTTAACCATAAAGTTTAACTAACTAAAAGAAGGATTATTTCATTTAAAGAATATTTTTTTCAAAAATTAAATATCTATATTTTGTGTATACAAAGAATTTTTTTAACAGACAGTCAAATACTGACTGATCTAAATGAGTTTTATACTCTCACAAAGTCAACTGTAGAATAAATATATATATATATATATGGAAAACGTTATACTTCCTCGTTTGAAGGCTTAAACTAAGTATTAAATCATTACTTAAGTAGAATGAAATAATTCAAAAATTAGTACAACAAAATGTCAACATTTATATATGAAAAAATTAGTGCGGTAAACTTTGATCATAACCTTAAATAATATATTTCTTTAATATAATATGTTTGTGAAGAGTATTTTACTAAAATTTTACCCTTTTAAGATTTTTAGACTATTTACATCTTTTAAACTATTTAACTCATAAATCTATTAAAACTTATAAAATCATTAAATGGTTATTTTATTATGAAAAGAAAATTATTGTTCATGTGTCTTTTTTATTGGTCTTAAGTGTATTTCACATGTGTCAATTATATTTACTATAAATAAGACATTATACTTTACCATTTTAAGGTAGATTTGAGTTGAACGTTTAAGTTATATCCGAGTGAGAGTTTGCTCAGAGACAAACTGCCAAGTTGTAATCTATGTAATATAGTAAATTTTTCTGTGGATATAAGATAAAAATTTGTTAATACTTCAGTCAAACCATGTTAAATTTTTTGTGTGATTCTCTCATCTTCATCCATTAACCTTTACCTTCTATCATCTACAAGAAGTAATTTTTCTATTATAATTTCTTTTATATGGTAGACGCTCTGCAATGAATTTGACTGAGCTAATTCCTAACAAACTGGTGTGATGAACATGGAATTCAATCATCATGACTTATGCAAAATATGAAGTTGAAAAATTCACTGTTTTGAACAATTTCAGATTATGGTGGTTGAATATAAGAGTCTTCTAGTTCAACAAGGCCTCCTAGAAGCTTTGGAAGGTGAATTCAAGCTTGATGCATCCATGATAGAGAAGGACAATAAAACGCTGTTAGAGAAGACTCACCAATGTGATTGTTCGTAGCCTCAGTGATAAGGTGTTGAGGCAAGTCTCGCAAGAGAAATCACAACAAGAATATGGACAAAGTTTGAGATTTTGTCCATGGCAAAGTCCTTGGTAAACCATCTGTATTTGATGCAATAACTATACTTATATAAGATAAGTAGTGAAAAGGAAATTAGTAAACTACTGAATAAATTAAAAATGTTAATCCTTGATTTAGATAACATTGATGTGCAAAGTAATGATGAGGATCAAGATTTTTGTTGGTTCATTACTTAAGACGCTTGATCATTTCAATAAAATATTGTTGTGTAGAAGGGAGACTCTCTCTTGAGAGGGTTCAGTTTGCTTTAAGCATGAAGGGGTTAAATGAGAAGTTTGAAGTTAAGGTGTGTGCTAGAATAACCTTGTAGCAACGAGTATACCTTCTACAAGTAATAACAGTGAAGGTAGAAGGAAGTCAAAGTCGAGGATAAAGAATTGTAAAAATACATCATCTATACCATGTTACTATTGCAAGAAAGAAGAATATACTAGAAGGTTCTATCTAAAGAGATAGAAGAAGGCTACCAACCTTAATAGACCGTCTGGGTCTATTAAACAATTTGATGGATCGTCTGTGTTTGGTGAGACAACTTTGGAGGAAGATGGTTATGAATCATTAAAGGCATTTATGGTGTCAAGCAGTGTTAATGATTGTGAGTGGATAATGGACTTTAGTGCTAAAGACTTTTTTCCTATAACATATGACTACTCGAGGAAGTTATGGATCTATCCTCATAGGATGAAGAATGAAGCCTTTGAGAATTTCAAAGAGTTGGAAGCGTCTAATGGAGAACCAAGCTAGTAAGATGGTCAAGCAGTTCAAAACTAATAACGGTCTTGAATTTTGTTCAAAATTGTTCAACACCTTTTGTAAGGAGAATGACATTGCAAGCCATCAGATGGTAGTAGGGACACCTAAATAGAATGGCCTACCTAAGATATTCAATAAAACCATTATAGAAAGAGTAAGATGCATGATGAAAATGATGAAGATGAAAACTCTTGAGGAAATTTGGTTACGATACTCCCTCAACCATGATCACTTGAGAATCTTTGGTTGTGTTGCCGATCTCACACGAGTCAAGGAAAATTGGATGCATGTGTTGTCATGTGCATGTTTTTGGGCTTTTTCAGAAGTTGTTAAAGGATATCATCTAAGATATCTTGAGTCAGATTGAAAAAAGGTATCATTAGCAAAGACTTCATCTTTAATGAAACTGAAATTACTTATAAGTTAAAAGTTTAAAAATATGAGCTTGGGAGTAGCTATGATGATGAAAAGACTTACATTGATGTAGATTTTGGAAAAGAAACATCTGATTTCCTACAAGGTTATGCGTTAGACGATATAATAGACGACGAATAAGAAGCTTCTGATGAAGATAGATAGTGTTAGAGATAGAACGAGGAGAATAATAAGAGCTCTAAAGAGGTATAAATATGTATAACTTATTACATACTCCTTAGTGGTTACTAGTGAGGTGTTAGATGATGAACCATTTAGAGTATCCTATGAAATAGAAAAAAAGGAGAGAATTCAATTGTTAGATGCCATAAATGAGGAGATGAATTCACTTCTGAACAATACTTGGACTCTTGTTCGTGGACCTATGAGTTCTAGATTGATTAGTTGTAAATGGATTTTCAAATGCAAAGATGGTAATCTAAAAATGGTCAATGAAAATTCAAGGCAAGATTGGTTGCTAGAGGCTTTACTCAGATAGAAGGAAGAGATACTGATGATATGTTTTCTTCTATAGTAAAGCACATATCCATTCAGATGTTGTTAACCATGATTATTAAGCTTAACCTTGAGTTGAAATAGATAGATGTTAAGACTACATTTTTATATGGAAACTTAGAGAAAGACCATTTATATGAAGCAACCAAAATGATTTAAGGAACGAGGCAAGGAGGATTGTGTTTGTAAGTTAAACAAATCTTTGCATGGTTTGAAATAATCTCAAAGGCAATGGAACAAATTGTTTGATGAGTTCATTGCAAGCATTGGTTTTGAATGTAACAAGTAGGACACTTGAATCTACATCAAGTTTCTAACAGACAATCTGTTCATTGTATTGTTGTTGTATATAGATGATATTCTAATAATAGCAAACAATAATAAACCTCAATTGCAGAAGGTTAAAATATAACGTGTGTTTAAAATGAAGGACTTTAAAGTTATCAAGAAGATTTTGGAGATTGAAATTACTAGATGACGTGATTTGAAATGTATGTACCTGTCTCACGAGACCTATCTAAGAAAAATTCTTGATATGTTTGGAATGACAAACTCAAGACCTGTATTTACACCTCTTGACATCTCACTATAAGTTGAGTGATGAGTAGTAGTATCCATCTAGTGTTGCTCTGTTATATAACGAGAAGTACTATTAACGTGTCTTGCTCATTAATCTTATGTGTGTTTTAGTGTACCAGTGTTAACATAATTGCATTATAAATAAGACCTTGTACCTTGAGTTTTGATGTAATTAAGATAAACGTTTAAATTGTATCCAAGTAAGAAATTATTGAAAAAGAAATTACTAAGTTGTAATCTTCGTGGTATAATGAATTTTTTAAAAATCTACATTAATGCTTTTTTAATACTTAAATCGAATCATGTTAATTTTATATTTATGATCATTTTATTCTTTTTTTTTTTGAATTTGTCTAAACTCATTGCTGACCATGTTTATATTAAAAATAAAATATTTATGTTTTGTTACTCTCATCCAACTTTGAGAAAAATGTTTGATTAATTATCAAAATGTAAAAATTATTAGTGGTGATAAAATTGGTATAGGTCAACTTGATTTTAAAGTTTGAACAATTTTTTTTTATCTAAAACTTCAATGAAATACATCCTATGATTTTTTAAAAATAACATATCTTATTAAATTTTCCTCGTAAAAAAGGAAGAAATAGTTATTAAAATGAGAGAAGACCTATTAAGATTTATAGTTCTCAACAAATTTAATTAACAACAGAGACTATTGAAAAGTATTAAGAGAAAATATCTAGCAATTCTTAAAACATAGTTTTTGTTTATTTTTCTTAAAACTTAAAAAAAAAAACTCCATGTTTAAACAAATGCTATTTCAAATGTTAAGAACTTTAAGAACTATTTTTTTAAAAAAAGAAAAATCAGTAAAGTAAAATTAGGTAAAAAAACAAAAAAAAAAGAAAAAAAGAAAAAGTAGAAAACAGTTGAAAAAAAATTGTTGAATGCTGAGAAGAATAGGGATGTGAGGGAAGAAATTGGTAGCCAGCATAGGAAGAGGAGATAAAGAGAGAGACCATAGTCTATCGCCAGAAAGGAGGCTGAGACCGAGGGAGCAACTGCACGCACTGTACCTCTCACCGTTTCTTTCACTCCTTACTTCTCAGATCGTATTCTTCCTCTTCAAACGTCTACGGTTCCTCTTTCCTCTTCGGCGATTGTCATAGCATAAGAGAGTTTGTTTCATGGAACAGGTTCTGCGTTTTGAAGCTTTAGTTTCAGTTTCAGTTTCAGTTCTTCTTAGAAATACGAAAATATCCGTCGCTTCTTTCTCTCTTATCTGTGTATGTGAATTTTTGCAGTACGAGAAAGTTGAGAAGATAGGTGAAGGAACCTACGGCGTCGTTTACAAGGCTCGTGACCGCGTCACCAACGAGACCATAGCATTGAAGAAGATTCGCCTAGAGCAGGAGGATGAAGGGGTTCCCAGCACCGCCATTCGAGAGATTTCTCTCTTGAAAGAAATGCAGCACAGGAACATTGTTAGGTATATATCCGCAATTCATGCGTTTCTCAGGAATGTGGTGGTCGTCGTTTCAGCAATTCGTATGCTGACCAAGAATATTATATGGCTGTAGCGATAGAAATTAGGAAATTAGGAAGATTATTGTTCACTGTGAGTCTCAATGTCTCAACGCAGTGTTCATTTTGTGGTGTTTTGATCTGCATAGAACACCAATGTTGAATAGTTTAATTAAGAATTTTAGTTATTATAGATGACAGAAGTGAGGTAGGAATCTGATTATTTCGGCATGGCTAAACTTGTGTAGGATGATGTTGCTGATGATTTGTGCCTCTAGTAATTCAACTGCATATAGACAATGATAACATTTCGTGTTATTCATATTCGTCACGCTTTTGTCCGTGTCTTGTGACATAACCTGTTTTTGATACTCTAATTCCTTTCGATTAATGTTAATATTTGGCCAACTGATGAAAGCTCTGAGATATTGTCTGACAAACTGTACATTTGTGAATTGTTCATTTAGGTGACATTAGGATGCATCAATGATGTATCATCATTTCTGAGTTTGGCTGTTTATGTTGGAAAAAAATACCTGTACTTAATGTCCCTGTGGCTCAGTGTCCCAGCATATTTGCACTGTTTCATTCTACTAAAGACATGCTTGCGGGGTGTTATGTATGCCATCAAAATTAGGATTGAGTGGCCCCAGTTAACCTGTTAAATGTAGTTCCTTCAATTATTTTGCTTCGTTTAGTTCATTGTTGTTGTCCTAATGTTATTTTTCTCTTTAGTCTTTAGTCATCTCCTTATTATTGTTGGCAAATTGTGGTAACAGGTTGCAGGATGTAGTACACAGTGAGAAGCGTTTGTATCTGGTTTTTGAGTACCTTGACTTAGATCTAAAGAAGCACATGGATTCAACTCCAGAATTTGCAAAAGATCTACGACAAGTAAAAGTGTGTGACATGTCTTTTCTTTTCTTTATAGATTTTCGAGCTTTTCGTAACTGAAGCTATAAATGCCTGGTTCTCTTATCCTCTTTCTTTTCATGGCATAAATTAAATAAAGCAAATATAAGAGCCAATGATGATTAAATAGCTTTATGGTTTTGACATAACTATAGCTTGTCACAATGCGGGTCCATACGAATTATGCATGTCTCATGAATTTGTGATGAATTACCAATTATGTGGTAATACTTTATCCATAAAAGTTTCCTGTTTTTGAAGACAAGTGATCTGTACAACAAGTTTGGCCCTCAGCATTTTAACTTGGGCTGTTAAGTGCTTTTTAAAACTGAAGGTGCTAAAACAGAGTTCTCAGGAACCATAAGCTACATGTATAGGTCTATTATTCTCATGTATTTCAGCTCAGTATCATGCGGTTTAAATATTATCTAGAATAGTGATCAGGAAAAAAAGCTTTATTTTGTTTTTCAAGTCATTACAGTATGACAATAAAGATGTTGAACTGACTTGAAGCTTTTTTATTTCGTTCGAATTTATCTCCTTTACTCATAGTCTGCCTGCTCAATATTGAAATATATGAGGATGAGCAGATTTGTAATTTTGTATTAATTTCGCTCAGTGTATGCTAGCTTCCGCTTTTCTTTTTTGTATGCTTGATCGTGACCAACTATTTCTGCCTTATCATGCACTATTAATTGAATATATTTTATTTGTAATGTGGTTGCAGAACAAGATGAGCTAATTTAAATTTTCAAATGATGCTTTCTGCAGATGTTCCTTTACCAAATTCTCTGTGGGATTGCTTACTGTCATTCACATAGAGTTCTTCATAGAGATTTAAAACCACAGAATTTGTTGATAGATCGCAGCACTAATTCACTGAAGCTTGCAGATTTTGGACTGGCTAGGGCATTTGGAATTCCTGTTAGAACATTTACACATGAGGTTTGTGTGCCATGTACTAGAGAAGAAATGACTTATACAGAATTTTATGGTTGAATGCTTTTGAACTCCAAACTTTATTTACTGGCCCCTATAATGCTAAAATGCAACAGATCTTCGAGACAGGATTGGTAGTTAGTTATTTCTGTCCTGATCTAAAATTCATTAGTATGTGTTTGCAGCTGGCCTTCTCCTTCTTCTTGTCCTAATTATTTATTTATTTATTATTCAATTGGGGAGAAGATGGTAGAATATTAAATAAGGTGGTTTGGCCTTGTGAGAAGACTATCGATGCTTGATTGTTGTTGCTTTATTAATTTTGTTTGTTAATTTCAACATTTTTTACTAGAAATAACTTGTGATAGTTGTTTGAGTTGTAAAAAGTGAATTTTCTTCAGTATTTGCAAATTAACACAAGAAAATTGCCTCACTGGACTTTGAAAGATTATCAGTCTTTTTGTATTATCTATCCAACTTATAGTCAAATTGTCGACTTTCTTATTAAATTTGAAAACTTATTTTCATGAAACATTTAACATGGTAGCATGAGATTCTCAATATCGGTGGCAAGAGTGGTAGGTCTCTTGCTATTTCAGCAACATTTTATAGTCTTTATTTTTTCTAAGTGGAAATATCAAAATTTTATTACATTGATAGATATATGGGAGTAGATGCTTTCAAAGAATATAAATATTGTGAACAGGAATAATTGTAGATGAACATTAAAACTTGAAATTATCTTTTATATTTAGTTATAGTTTTGGCAATTGCTTGTAGGTAGTAACACTGTGGTACAGAGCTCCGGAAGTTTTGCTTGGATCCCCTCGTTATTCTACCCCAGTTGATATTTGGTCAGTGGGATGCATATTTGCAGAGATGGTAAATCAACGACCTCTCTTCCCTGGGGATTCTGAGATTGATGAATTATTTAAAATATTCAGGTGAATAGCCTTCCTTCTATAATTTGTATTGTTCTTTGGGAATCATTATTTTTTAAGGCAAAGTGAATATTATTGGAAAATCCCAACCTAGCACAATGTGTGTCAACATGGGAAGATATGAGACAATACCTTTGGAAATTATAGGCATGTCTGAACAATTTCTTCATAGCACTTTTAGGAGGAAAAAATAAAATAAGTTTCTCTATAACCTAAAATTAGCTTATGCAGAAGTTAAAAATAAGAATTTACAGATGTTATATAAAAGCGTTTCTACAAATTAACTTATGAATCAGTTTATTTATTGTTGTATAAGTAATATTAGGCAACACGTCTTTTGTGCTTACAAATCCAAATATATTTTGGTTAGAGTAAATAGTTTTTATTTCCTTTATTTCATTTTAACAACTACAGATCCTTTATCTATATAAAGAGGTTGTTAGTTGTATATTCATTCAACGCAAAAAAATATGTAGTTCTTCTTGATTGGTTCCTTTTTTTGTACATGGTATCAGAGTTGAAAGGAAAGGGCTACCTATAAAGGATTCTGACCATTAGGAAGTTGAGTGAAGTGTCACTAAGTAAATTTTTGTAGGATGAAGGTCGCCGAAACTCAGCCCTTAACGGTGGCACTATCATAGGTCCTTGGCTGTTTTGAGATGCCCAAGTACTGTAATAGGTACATGGGTGTTATGAGATGCCTAAGTTCCACATCGAGTAGTATGAGATGTTCAATAAAGTATCCAAGCATTTGGTCCCCGCACCCAATAGCTAGCTTTTGGGGTGAGTTCCCCAACTATTTGGATCTTATCAATTGGTATCAAAGTTGATGATTCGTCTTGGCAACCTGTTCAAACGTGTATGATGGAGTGAGTGATGGATATTAGGTTTGTGGATTCCTTGTATTCAAAATCTTCCCGACATAGGTTTAGACATTGTGTTCCATTGTAGTGAACGACGGTGCAAGTAAGGGTCACCATTAGGATATTCGTGATTAAGAATGCTTTCACTTAAGGGAAATGTACCAATAGGCAAGGGTTCACTTGAGAGAGAGATTGTTGGCGTTCACGAGTCACATCATGTAGAAATAGACAAGTTAAGTAACATGTATGTGAGAAAGACCCATACACCTATTGCGGTTTTGGATTGGAGGTAATACCATATTTTCTTGTGGTTGGCTCGGGGCATATAATATTGGTGAATCTCTTGCATCAAGTTATGCTTGGTCAATTGAGAAGTCTAAGCAGATGTGAAAATTGAAGTTATGTAGAAGTTTAAGTAGTGACCAAATAGTGTGAAAATCGAAGTTATGCTTGGTCAGTGGAGAAGTGTATGTAAGTAGTATCTTAGTTGTATGAACATCCATATTAAGCTTGGTTAGTTAAGAACTTTAATCAATGTGAAAATCCAAGTTATGCTTGGTCAATTGAGAAGTTTAAATAGTGATTTAGAAATGTTGAAATACAAGTTATGCTTGATCCATTAAGATATGCATAACTTACTATCATTTAGAAGTGTTGAAATGCATAACTTACTAAAAAATATGCATGTTGTATGAAATCTTGGGTGGTTGTAGTGTTAACATTTCTCAGAGCTTTGATACTCATCTCTGTTCTTGGTAACTATTAGGATAACGTTGGATTTTTGTCTACATAACCTGATTTTTTTTTTTTTTTTGTGTTTACCATATACTTGATCTGTGGTTTTTTGACCGGCCTAGAGTTAACTTGTGTATTTTTTGGTCAAAGTTAGTTTTTTAAATCTTAACAGATTCTCTTTCACAACACAACTTGCATTAGTAGTTAGATTGTTCATCATTGTATTTGTTATTGCCTTTCTGTAGTCTAGTATATTTAGTGAGTGTGGGTATGCCATTTAGAAATACTTTTGATTAAATAGCGTTTTGGACATTCTAAACAGGCTAAAGTTATGTGTTGAGTATGATACCCTATGGCAATTTTTTATTTTTTGGAATCACCAATGCTCTGATCTTTAAGCGCAAATGCATGTTTGTGGACTTGCTTCACAGGATCTTGGGTATTATGGGATTGTCCTTGTCAATTGTTAACTGACTTGGTTCTCCCCCAAGACAACTGGCTTTAAGGGAGGGTCTTTCAAGTATGCATCAATTGATATCGAATTGATAATTACTTTTAATTGCTACTAGTCAAAGTCATAGTGTGCAGCCAACCTGTATGGGCGTTAGTGCTTTAGTTTCGCATTGAAATTATGGGATTTTAGGGTGGGATTTATAAGGACTTGGGCTCCCCAACTACAACGGCTAGTTTTTTTGCGTGTGGTTATTATCATTAAGTATTATAGTTGGCTGTGAGTAACTCGGTAAGTTGCACCTACAGCAGAATTGACCAAAAAGAATAAGTGATGTGTTGGAGACACAGTGCGGCCACTATGGCCTTGGCTCTTAGGGACGATGCTTAGATGCTATTATAGGGGTTTGAAGTGCCATGTCAAGTAATATGAAATGCTTGGAGGAGTATGTAATTGTCTTGGTTCTCCTCCCTTGATATTTAGCTTTCAAGGAAGAGTTTCTTAAGTGCTTGATGCTTATCATTGCTATAAAAATATGCTTCCCCATGATCAGTATGTGGATTTTAGTTCTCAGGGAATCTCCTAAGTGGCGTGTGGACTAGAACATTCTTGTGTCTTTCTCCAAAGAGGATTTTTAGTTTTTTACTTTATATTTATTGTCTTGTGTTTAAATGTGCATGCACACACACATAGTTAATTTTTATGAGTAATTGCAGATTTGGAAAAAAAATGTCTAACATACCCAAACCAAACCAACCCAACGAAGAACAAGTGGGTTGACAACCTATAGATACTTTTAAAACCCTAAAATAATATGAAAGAAAATATTTGTCACGAAGAAATACATAAATCTATCATAGAAAATATAATATCTCTTGATTTTAGAATACCAATTAGAATATATTTTCTGAAGGGAGGAAAATGTACCAAAATTTAGAAAAACAAAAAGAATCACATAAAGGAATTAGTGTGATTTGGGTTGATGCAGTTTAGAAAAAATGAACCCAACAATTGAACAAGTAAAGATTGTGTTTTATCAGTTTGGTTTGCGTTGGACTTGATTGTGCAAAAGCTGAACATGTTTTGTTGTTTCATTTAGATCATTAGGTTTATTGGATTAACCTAATCAATACACCATTTGGGAACTATAGATTTCAGCTTTGAAAGATAATTACGAATACTATTGGATCCCTCATCTAGGTTTCAGTTATAAATAATTTTTTGGGATGATTCACAGCTTCATTGGGTCTCTTGCAGGTCCTTGTAGGATAAATTGGGCACAGGTAAAATTTCCTTTTTATATTAGTCTTGACGAGGGTGAGCCTTAGACCAAAGATAAGGTTGGGTCACAGGTCAAATCCTGGAGAGGAAATATCCTCTCCACTTGTATATTTAGTCATCTTTTTCATTTATATACTTTTTTGCATATTCAAATAATTAGAGCCTCAGTTATAATATATTTGTTTGTTCTACAACCATCCGGGTTTTGGTTGTTTCTGGCCTGGACTATTTTTCCATAGTTTTTTGGTCGGACCGTCTACAGTATACCAGTACTGCATGAGGGGTGAAGCCGTAATATTGTATGGTGTGATTATTAAACATCTGCCATAGGTGTAAAATGTTTGTACCTGCTATATGTTCTTTTTTAATCAAAGCTTCCTTTAAATTATCAATAAATTCATGGATTTAAAGTTTATAGTACCGAAACTGTTATATATATATCATAAGTATTGCAATCTATATAATGCAAGCGATGCATTCTTTTGCTTCCAAACAGGCATGTAACAAATAAATAAACAAAGCTGCATAATGTATGCTTATATTTTGACACATCGTTCTTGTATGAAGAATCTTGGGTACACCAAATGAAGATACATGGCCTGGAGTGACATCATTGCCTGATTTTAAATCAGCCTTTCCCAAGTGGCAGCCGAAGGTAATTAAATAGATTTCGTCATTGCCCAATTTTGTCATTACTAAAATAATTGAATTTAATCTTATTTTGTGCTTTACAGGATCTGAAATCTGTGGTTCCAAATCTTGAGCCAGCTGGTCTTGATCTTCTTTCTGTAAGTTGAACATCATATACAGCATTTTTAAATAATAAAATAGTTTTTTTCTCCATTATGTTAATAAAATGTGACCATTAGTTATATATTTTATCATTGGTGAGGTGAAAAGACTATTTTTTTCTGTTGAGAAATGGTATAAAACGGAAGAAAATGCATTTTGAAGCAGTAATAGTAAGCATAAGTGTTAGATGGTAATCTTTCTCACTAGGTTCTAGATGAGAACAACCTATATTTGCCGAAATATCTGATTGTAACTTAGAAACTTTTCAAATTATTTGGAAAGGCCAACCATTCCAAATGGTGATAAGTCTCAAATGATTTTTTGTTATGGCTATTAATAAATTATACTGGATTTCATAAGTCGTGATTATGCCTTTCCTTTTCTAACTTGAATGGTTGATACTAATGAATGGCCTCTGGATAGGCAACTTGCTTTGTCCAATATTAGTTCTCTTCTAATGACACCAACCGGCTATGCCACCTGTATGGTGTGATTATTTTGTCACAATTTGTTCATGTGCAGTACTTTATTTAACTTAGTGAAAGGTCCCGTGACATTTAAGCTCCATCTTTATTATTTTTCAATCCGTATTTTGAATGAGCTATTTAATAGATATTAACTAGTATTTTTAGCTTGTGTATTATACTGAAAAAAATGCATACTTTTATACAATTAAATTATAATAAATAAACATTTTTAATACATTGTAGTTAAAATTTATAATAAGAAATATTCTGATTTGTTTTGTACAACTTAATTTTTACGTAAGGTTATTCTTAACTGTTGGCAATTTATATAAATACAATTATTGAAATTTAATTTAGAGATAAAGATAAAAGAAGGGTATATTGAGAGAAATGGATGGTCTGTTGAGATGATTGATTTTTGGTTTGTTTGTTTAGTTATGAGATAGTGTGTGAATGTATATTAACAAAAAAGAAGAGAAAAATATGTTGAGATGTCTAATTGAGAGAATGGGGAGAATGAGTCTCATTTTCTAATTTTTATTGAAATTGATGATAGTTTTATGTCTTCCTCAAAATTGTTTTCATAGATTTTTTGTGGTCCTTACTTGAGTGCATTTATGTTGTATTCCAGCGCATGCTTCACTTGGATCCCAGCAAAAGAATTACTGCCAGGAGCGCCCTTGAGCATGAATACTTCAAAGACATTAAATTTGTTCCCTGATTACTTGTCTTCAAGGTTGGGGTGTCTATATATATTTAGTATATGTAGCATTTACGCGTTTTGCCTCAGAAATGTGTGCTACCCTTGTTTTTTTTACTTCAATGCTTAGGGACAGATCATATTTCATTTATTTGTTACTTACATATTTTAGATTCAGCTTGAGTGTGATCTTATTACCCATTACCCTTTTCCTGGTTTAGCTCACTGCACCGCAACAAGCAAATTTGCAGTTTGCTTTGTGTTGCATAGCCAGGGCTGAATGATGCTTGTAAAACAAATATCTACTTCCATTGGCACGAAGCATGTAAAATTGACTTCCCTTCTCATTTGTAATATGCGTGCTCAAATTGCTATCTGCAATTAACGACATATAACATACCCTAAGAAAATATATCATGCCGTAAGAAAGCCATTTGAAATACTTTCTTGATTTGAAATAAAATATATTTCACGATTATATAATTTCGAATAGAATTTTAAATTTTAAAGTATATTATAAATTTTTGAATTGTGTAATCTAAAATATATTTTTAAATTTTATATTTCTACAATCTGATATTTTTTTTTATATAAACAATTTGAATTTTTCCACTTAAGAATATGCATAATAAATTGCCTATATAATGCATCAATGTATGGATCAAATATCCTAGGACTTTTTTACTACCATTATGATATCGTGATAATACAATTTTTTTTTTATTTAAACGATAATAAAAATAAAAGTAATTAAATTTATCCTACACTAAATGTACATTATGTAAAATATTTAGTAATATTTTCTTTTGTTTTAGAGAGTTTTCCACGTGTTTCTTAATATATTTAATATTTATTAACTTGTCTAGTGTTTCAATTATGCTATATATATAATTACATAGTGAAACATCACATAACAATATCATATGGTTCAAGAGTTTAATTGCTAATGGATAAATAATTAGTAAACAATAATGTCCAATAATTTCTATCTACAAATAGTCATATATGGTAAGACTCAACAAAAATTTAACTAAATATTGAAATAAGGTCCAATACACTTAAAATTTATAATAATCTTAGCAATGACTATAAATACTATATAGAATGAATTTTGAACTGTTGTAACAAATAATATAATAGGAAACAAATGATAATATTATATATATATATATATAAATTATTTTATCTTTATATAGTTTATAAGACATTACATTTTATAAATAGATATAAGCAAAAACGAGCAAGCCAATTTAAGTAATTATAAAAAAAATCTAGAATTACATTACTAGGATAAAATCAATAAAAAATTGTTCTTTAAGATTTTCTGTCTGATAATAGTATGTGAATCAATAATAAATGTGATGATCAAAGAAGCAGATAAATATATACTACTATCACTAGTAAGATTTTTTTTTACTAACGAGCTAACCTAGGAACCACTTTATGGGAAGGGATAATTGAAGAAACAAGTGTAGAAGATAACAAAGACGCCATACTACACAGCGGAAGTAAGAAGAAGAAGTCATTGACACGTGTTTTACGCCATTTATAACAATTTTAGTGATGAGCCGGCAAAAGACTACCAATTCTCACAAGCTTGTTATCCATTACTTTAAAGTTGTGGATGGTAAACTTTGATTAACATCAATTTTTTTTTATCAAAAAAAAAAATATATTAAATGAAATATACAGAGTACTTCAACCTATATACCAAAGGTAAAAAGAGAGAGAAAGCTGAAAAAAGACAACAGAAGAAAGAGCGGAAGAAGACGTGTTTGTAGGGATATCTGAGTATGTTTGTATCATACCTTCAAATTTTTAACTGAATTGTGGGGTAGTGTTTCGTTTTAATTTTCTTTTGTTTTGAATATTCCATTATGATCTGTACCTTGATTCGTTCCAGTTCTTCTACAGTGTTTGAATTTGACTTTAGTTGTATTAATTAGTCGTGTGAAATGTGAGTACGGTCGGAGGTTATCATCTTTTTAAGTAAAATTTTGGTATCGGTTACTTTGTATAAATCCTGTTACAATTATATTAAAGAATTGTTTAAGTTTTGTATGACTGCAAGTGACTTATACCTAGTGTTTTTTTTATTTGAAATATATATTTTATATAAATGATAAATAAAATAATTTTATATTATATTTAAATGTTTAAATAAATTTTAGATACTTGTATCATCATATAAGTTATCTTGTATTTAATATTTCAAAATTAAATCATGAGTAGGAAATAATTTATTAAGTATTTGTATGATCGTGAAATGTTTTCTCATAAAGATATTATACCGAGTCTACCATATTAATTAATAGTTTATATTATCTTCATTTATTGTACGATCTCTAAGAATATCAAATATAGTTACTCACATTATATCTTATATTATAATCGAACCTAAAATATGAAAGAACGTATTAAAAAATTAAAAAGTATGTTTAACACTTACAAACATTTTTACAAAAATAACTTTTTAGGAAGGATTTTATATTCTTTGATTTTCTATTGTGAAGGAAATACATAGGAGTAATATATACATAAATCTTGATTTTCCATTAGGAATGAGTACCTAAATAAAAAATTTCAATGCTAAATAAAAATTCTCAAAAATATTTCTTTGTTTTGTATATACATTTGTTTCAATTTTTAGAAAAAAACAAATATTTTAAAAAACTACATTTATTTTGTAGACCTTTTTTTTTAAATAAATTATAATGACTACTCTTTTACTTTTTTTAAATTTTTTGTTGTCCCTCCGTGATCTTAGTTGAAACAGAGAATACATTTTATGATAATATTCTGAATGTTTGTTTGCACATGATTAACATAAAGAAGTATTTAAATTCTAAATTCAAATACGTTGTCATTCTAGAGCTATTTTTTACGGTTATATTCTCTCTAACAAAAAAGTTTTTCTTCCTCCAAACATAAAGATAGGTTTCTCTAAGGGTTTCCTCTATCTTTCAAGTTGAACCACTAAACTTGACATCTCACAATAAATCCTATAATAGAGCAAACAACAATACAAAAACTCTATAACTGAGACATAACATCTTTCAAAAGTAGACATCTCAAATTCACTTAGAAGTTGTGTCTATTAATAGTATCAAAATGATAACGTATAGAAACACTTTACATTACATTCCAACCTATGTCTAACATCAAATTTCATACAAAATTTAATTAATGAATCAAAACATAACTTTTAAAGATACTCTAAACATGAAACCTTATAAGATAGAAATCGATCTTGATTGAGTCATGGGTGTGCACACGTACTACTTTATCAAGATTCTTTTCTTTTTTAATAATTCATCCTCATTTATCACAATCAACTTAATTCAAATGCAATTAGAATTTCAAAGATCATGGTCAAACATCTAACTAGAAAGAATTTGCCTACTTCTCTACTCTAAATTTTCAACAAAATCTACACGCAAAAAAAACACAATAAACCCACTACCCTCAAGTTGATGAACTGTTCTAATACCAAATGTAACATCCCATATTTTTCATATAATAGGACTATATCACATAAAAATTCTATAATAGACCTAAATGTAAATATTCATACACTCATCATAGTATTTCAAAATATACTTCTCTATAGAGGATTTAATAGAAATATCTCCATATAATCACAAAATAAAATAAAATAAATAAAACTTTTCTCTTAGCTCATTGAGGAGTAACACCACTTGTCAAATCATTTGTTCACGTGTAATACATGATCATCACAAATTTAAAAATAACACAAAAACCACAAAAAAGTAAAGATAAACTAGAGAGTTTTAAAATATAAAATTATAAATTAAATTTATATCCCAGTCAAACTACAACACATCAACCTTTCATAATTCATCTCATACATCACATTACCATTATAACATCTCTACAATAGCTCATATCATATATATATATTGACTCACATACAAAGACACTTGACTGTACTTCTGGAAGACTCATGCATTGAATAAGATTAAGAGGTCTGCACCTGTCATATGACTCCCAGCTGGGAAATCCACACAATTCTCAACCCAAATGAGTCATCTCAAACTTATATGATAGAGTTAATCCATATAATCTTATCCAATCGATTCTTTTCCACACTGTAGCCCAATCATATGAACCTCCTTTGACTCTCACTACTTGACAATCTCCATATCTATATGATTCCAAAGTACCTGTAGAGTCAAGATATCCCCTTATCAAAAATTCACAAACAATGCATTTCCTAAACAAATCTCAACATTGGTATCTCCTTTCTTGAAGATACCATGTCTCAATCATCATTCATATCATTTATCATTCATAAACATATCTTGCACATCATGCATAACATTCACTATACAGTTTCCAACTCATATATCATAGTTTGTATCATCCATCAAACATAACTCTATATAAACCTTCATTTCATTCACATAATACCACTCATAAGAATCCAAAAAGGTATATATATAGTATGTATAAGTAAGGATAAAAAAATAGAATCGTGCCCAACACTAATGAAATGGCGCCCAACATCACAAAACCTAAGAGCATTCCTTCCAGAGTGCACCCGACGCCGCATGGTTACACCCGACCCATAAGACTTGCACCCAGGGCCACAAGGATCGCGCCCAACACCCTCCCACTCGAGAGCGACCGCTCTCGAAATGTGAGTGCGTCTGGTATGTGCTTGACCCTATTGATACGAAATTCTCCATTTCTGTTTCTAATCTGCAAGATTTTTATTCGTCTACAACCCTAAATTGATCCAAACTATAATCATCCAAATTCATCATTTTATATAAGATTCTATTTCAAAGTAAACTAACATTTATAAAAAGATACAATTAGTTTTCCTTATCTAAGTTCAAAAAGAGCTTCAAAACCTAGGGGATCACAGAGATAACCTAATGTTGACCACAAAGTTCTGTTTAACCGTCTAATTACATCACTAGAATATAGAACCAAGAGAGACTAATCTTGAAATCCAAAGGTCACATACAAAACATCTAAACTCAAGTGACTAGGAGTGACTCAAAGGAAAAAAAAAAGAGGTAGAAAATAAATTTACTCAATTTAAGATTCTGATTAGACACTCTTATTCTAATCACTGCCACGAGTCTGATAACAGACTCGATCGTCAATCTGATAACAAATGAAATCAGAAATATAAAGAAAAGGAAAAATACTCTAAAAAGAAACAATTTTAGAAATATTGTAGTTTTTATAAAAATGAAACCTGAATAGGATTTTTCTATTTATATAAACTTTTCTTTTTATTAATAAAATATTTAGTGTGATCTTATTTATATATAAAACTAAATTCTAGATTCTAATATTTTTTTTATTTCTGAACTATTTTATCGGATGTTATAATTTGGTAAAAAAATATCCTTTTGACAAGAATTTTAATTTTGATCTCGTAACTAGAAAAATATTATATAAAAGCAAAACTTCCTAAATTTTCCATTCAATAGGAACAAACAATAATATAATTAGACTAATAAATAATAAATTTACTTTTAAACTCGTTGGATTTGACAAAGAGTTTCATTTACAAGTAACGCCTGAAAAGAATAACTTCATCAGGAATAAGCTGACAAAATGAAATCAACCTTTTTCATAAGCTGAAATTAATAGAAATATTTTTTTTTAAATTACAATCTTAAAGTTTTTACATAAGTCCATTTTAGAAAAATAATTTTAATTTTTCTTTTTATTTTTACTTTACTCTTTTAGTGAGAATTTATGAATCCGTTCCAAACCTATCTTTGATATATATATATATATATATATATCAACAAGTAGCGTTGAAATAATTATCATTAGGGAAAAACAATAGTCGCTTTTAAGTTTTACAAAATGAAATAGTATTTACTACTGTAAAAATAAGTAATAATTACTAAAGGCTACAATGATTTGCAAATCTCTTTTCAATCTTTTGGATTTGATATAAAACTTTATTTACCTGCCCACCTGTCGACTTTTGATACCAATTACACCATCACTTAAAATTAATTGTATAGAAGTTATTCTTTCAAAATCAAGTATTCATTAACTAGTATCTTGTTTTCTATTTTTGATTTAGTTTAATAATATTTCGATCTACTTTAAACAAGTTTTATTATTAAAACTAATAGACTTTACATTATTAGATAAGATTTTGACTTGTTTTAAATAAATATTATTGTTTAAGACTAATTAAAAATAATAAAATATAAATATCAACAAAATAAAATATGTTTTTATAAAATTTTATCACAATCAAGTTATAATAAATATATAATCGGAAAAACATTATAATAAATCATAATACAAATAATAAAAAAATCAAATATTATTAAATTAGGATAATAACGACAACAAAGTGCAGACCTTAACTTTTAGATATAAACTTAAAAAAATGCTTAATCATAAATACTACAGACAATTAAGACAAGACAGAAGATGCTAAATGCTCTAATTAAAGAAATATTTATATCTCTTAATTAGAACATTTATTGTTACCTTTTGATAATTTTTAATGAGAAAAAATGGAATAAAACTTTAATAAAATGAGAAAATAATATTTTTAAATAAAGTTAATATCTGTTAAAATCCAAAAATAACTACTTTCTAACGTCTTTTGTACAAAATCTTAAATCTCATTTTTAAAGGAATGTATAGCTTATTTTATAACCGTTAACCATTCAATAAAGTGAAAAACTATGTGTTATCAACAAACAATACCATCAGTAATTTTTTGGTAATTTTCTTTTAATAGGAATGATAATTCAGTCTTGGCAGTTCAATGATTTATAAGGTACCTTTCCTTTATTTCATTATATTATTTTCTATCTATAAAACTTGAACATAAGATATTTAATAAAAATAAATAAAATCAACATAGATTATGCATAAGTCAATTTGTGTACTTTCTTTTATTAACTTTTAAAAGATAATATTTAAATAATATATGTATAGATTATTTTTTTCTTGCGAAAAATATTGTTCCATCTTACTTTCTTATTTTTTTTATAAGCGTTTGTGAAAAAGTTTCATGTAGGACAATAGGCATGTTTAAACAAGCTTTTTTCTTTCTAAAAGATATTTTTTTCCATATATTAAATTATTTTACACCTAAATTAATTTGTAAATGATCTTATATGATTTCTATAAAAAGGGTTATCAGATGGATGATAGTTTTACCATACAAACAAATCTACTTCCTTTTTTTTTTTTCTCTAAAAGTGCTCCTCAAAAAAATTCTCCATATATATATATATATTGTTTTGAGAATTAAATGAGGCCAGAAAGAAAATAAATAGGGAGTATGGATAATATATATTGAATAAACAAGAGTAGAACACTATTGTTATTAATCAAATTAACACTTATTCTAACATATTTTGCAAGTTCTACAATGCAGAAATTTCATAGAACTTTTTCACCAAAGCATATAGAACGAAATCCCGCTATATATATCAGTAAGATACTACCCTGACAAGCTTCAAAGGATGACCACACCTGGTGCAACCCTGAACCCTACCACGTATCACTAACCATAGAATAATAATAATAATAATATAATATATTCTATCCATGCATCAGAAATTCAGAATCAGTTAAAGGCACAGTGGGAAGAGAAATAGGAAACCCCATCAGGGGTAGAAGAAGAAGTTGTTATCCCATTTGAATCAGACAGCACCTGCTGAGGAAGAAAGGCACCACCATACCCAGAATAAGTGGGATCACTGCAACCCATCATGCTCATCACATCATCATGCGTTTGAGCCTTCTTTCTCTTCTTCTTCTCATACGCTATGCCTCTCGCCTTCGCCTGCGCGTCGCGAACTTCCCTCAGGTACAGCCTCACGGCACGTGTCCCAAAGGGGTTCATCTCCGGCGCGCCGCCGTGCTCCTCGAACGCCGCGCGCAGCCGCCCGATCAGCGCGTCCAGGCTGCCCCACGCCTGCTTCAAGGGGCACGAGCAGGGACCCGGCGGGTGGGAGTTTCCGAAGTAGGCGCAGGTTTCGGCGTGCACCTTGGTTTTTCCGAACTGGTCGAGGTAGCGGAGGAATTCCAGCACGTGCGCGCCGCTGCAGCGCGAGAGGGTCAAGGGTGGACGGTGGTTTTTGAGGTACTGGCCGAAGGTGTTCCAGTCGCGTCGCTTCTGGGACTCGTACCTGCTCAGAGGAGGAGGCACGCACACTCGTTGCGACGGTAAGGGCAGTTCGTGATCTGTGTGTTGTTGTCTCCGAGCGGAGTTGTGGTACCCCGACATGGCGGCGGCAGCAGCGGCGGCGGCCACGGCGGCGGACATGTTAAAGTTGTTCTTTTGGAGGGGTTTTGATTCTAGGGTAAGGAGTAGCACCTGTGGATGTGATGTTAGGGGATTGCACTTTCTCTTTTTCTCCTAGATTAGGGTTGGGACCAGTGGTGTGTGTGTGTGTGGGATTTTAGTACAAGATGTGTTTTATGTTTGGTGGAAGATCTGTGTATATATAGAGTTATAAAAACGTCCACCTCAAGTTCTGGTGAAGTGGTGTGTGCAAAGATGAGAGATGGGAAGAAAATAGGAATGGTGGAAAAAAAATGGTTAATATAAAAAAGATAAGAAGAAAAGAAAAATGATAAAGAGAGAAAGTATAAAATGTGAAAATTGATACTATATATATGAATAAAAAAAAGTGCGAATGAAATGGAAAAGAAGGTGGAATGTTTATAATCTATATTTAGGGTTTATATATAAAGGTTGTACGTATTGTAGTGAATTTGAGATAGGTGGTCTAGGGTTACTGTAGTTCAGGTGGGTTTGGTTAGGATTGTCTAAAGCTAGCTAGCTGGCTTGGAAGGCAAATGCAGTCGGTGATTTTGAAAAATGATTGGGTTGGGAATTCTTGGGCTATGGTCAAAGGGGAAGAGGTAGGAGTTTGGCATGATTTTGATAAGATGGATGGATGGAGCTAAGTGAGAAGATGGTGTAAGTTGAATTTTTTGGTTTGTTAGCCAGGGATTTACTCAATCTAGTGGAGAAGAAAGGTGAGGGATGGGGGATATAGGGGGAGGTATAAGGAAGAATTTAGAAAGCTTAAGCAATGGTAAGAGAAGAAGAATGGATTATGGGTGTGGATGAATAGGGGTAGGCAAGTTTTGTAGGTAGCTATAGGGAGACAAAAGAGGGGTCCATGCATTAGAGAGGGAAGTGATGGCAGTTTGAATATCACTTCATTATGTCCATCTCAAATCTCAATCATTGATGCCTCTTGTTTCTTTCCCTTCCTCCATGGCTTTAAGGTGGAGAACAAAACAAAAGAGGGGAAATTGTTTAGGCCTACCTCTATAAGTAAGGTAAGTACAATTTAGACCACTATACCACACGTATTTCTCTTTTTGCACTTCAAATCGCAACCCAACATTTGCTTCCACCATGCTTGCACCAATTAATTCAATTCACTTCCTATCATATTTTTCTTAAGTCTAAAATAGTTCCTAGATTGTATGTATGACTTTGCTATATATAAAACTATACTTGATTTTGCTTCTATTTTTGTTATTTTTTCTGGCTGACTGATTTTTCTATCTTTGACAATATTTTTTTTTATTTGGATGTTATGAATAATAATTTCTAGAAGAAACTTTTTTCTTTCTTATTCACTCTTCATTACAGGTAGATCCTTAAATCATTTAAATATAATTTATTGATGAACTAAATTGTATTTTAATTAACAGTGGTATACAAAAATAAAATTACATTTTAATGATAACATGTAGAGATTTTACTTGAAATGAAAATGAAATTATTTTCAGAACTTCAATTTAATTCATTTCAATTTTAACACTAAGCTGAAAACTCCTATACTTTCAAGTAAACCATTCTATCATTTTATTTTCACATACTTCTTTGAAGTACACCTTAGGAACAAAAGACGGAAAAATGATGTAATAAATAAACAAATGTGAAAAAGAATAAAGTGATATATAAAGACAAATACAAACAATAATTCATCTTACTGTAGAATTGGTACATGAAAAAATATGTGCAGGTGTACATGAAAAAATAAATTTTGGACACATGCATATAGAATTGGTACAAACACTGTAGTAAAAAAGAATGAAAAGTCATTCCTACCATACCATGAAACTAAACTGGTACCAAAACCTTATTTTTATCAAATCTAGAAGACCAATCACTTTGAATATATCTCCTTAAAAAGATGTTATTCTTCATAAGCCACAAAGATATCGTAACAAGACTTCACGCACAGTGTTTTAGTCGAGTATGGAAGGATCACTTGCACATCCATCTCCAAATTCAGTACTCTGAACAACAGTAGACAGTGAACAATAGAAGGACAAGGATCACAATTAAGGATGACGTGTACATATACATACGTGTGTTTCAATGGATATTTGATGGAGGTACCGAAGATAATTCTTCCAAACTTGTAAAAATATGGGAGAAGCAACAATAATAACACATGATAACAACATTTGCATAGAGATACTAATGTTTTTAACTTGGAACAACTCTCTCAATGTCAAAAGTAAAATTCACAGACACAAGTTACTTAATCAAGCTCCATTAAAATTAAATACATATACAAGAGAGTCTAATCAAATATAGAAAAAGTGTTTATAATTAATCAATACATTAAAATAACACTTGTAGATTTGAAGAACAAAGAATAAAAAGCCTAAAACAGTAGTGCAAAACTAATTCCTTTAATCACAGACTTCCAATCAACTGAATGGTTAAAATGAAGAACATTATGTCATGAACCTACTATCAAATTTTCAACCTGATTCAAGGATAAAAGAAAAGGTAATTGTAATTTTACTAAAGTTATGCAAACCAATTTTTCTCTCTTCTTTCTCTCTTTTCAAGGGCTGCAAAAATTTACACTCTCTCATAACCTAGAAGACCCCTCTAAGTGAGACCAAATGAACTTGATAAGTTTGAACTTTTTATATTCATATAGTTGGAAATTTAACCCAACATATAAACGGGTAACATATAAACGGGTACCATGAGTGGTGGATATGAATTATTTAAATATTCTTATATTGAAATAATTAGATTAGTTTAGAAATTTAGATTAATAATTTTTCTATTGAAGTTATGTTTTGAAGCTTTTTCAAAGTTAAAATTAATTAATATAAATTGAAAATAATCTAATTTTGTTTTATGATGTTTACTTTGTTATTTGTATAAGTTTGTTTTAAGGATATAAAAATTTGTGTTATTTTTAAATTAAATAATTTGTATTTAAATTATGTTTATGGACTTATATACTCATGTTCAAAGGGTTCGTAATAAAATAAATATTTATATGAAATGCAAATAACTTGGATATACTTGCATAACTTGGGTAGATAACTAAATTAGTAGGTGATTATACGAATATTTAGCCGATAAATATCACTCAGGTAGTATATAACTAACAGCTAATATACATGGTAAGAGGTTTTCTTTTAAATTTTATGAAATTTTGATTTTGTGCATCTCATTTTGTTGCATATTTATTTGTGGTAGATTTAGTATCTCATGGTATTTACTTGTATATCAATGTGAAATGTGATCAAAATTTAGAATCAAACACCTTTTACATCCATTTTGACAATAACCTATATAGAAAGTGATTTTTTTTTTCTATATTAATGATTATTGCATAAGCTTATGTAAAATAATATTTTCTACATTTGTTAGTTTGATGTAAATAAAACTTTAACTTGTAACTATTTTGATGTATACTTCGACATTACAATCGACATAGAAATTTCTTAAAATTAATAATTTGTTCTTCTAGAGTAAAGTAGCTATAGAAGTTTATAAATGTGTTAATTTAGATCCGGAAGCAATTGAAGAAATTGTTTTGTTAATTTCGATTTATTAATCTTTATGAAAGTTGTAATATTTGATGTTAGATTTGTAATAGTTTTCAATTAAAAAAGTAGTCTAGAACTCCATAACTATTTTAGTGACGGAAGGTTAAGATGTTAATTTTTATTGAAGTTACCATATTTGAACTTTTAACTAGGTAAAATTATTTTTAGAACTTTAAGTATTCATAAGAGTTGTAGCTTTTTTTCTCTTATGAGTTATAATTGAGTTTGATTGTGTGTGGAATATTGATATGTTTTATAAATTTTTTATGTTTTCTAAATTGTTTTTGAATTTGGATATAATATAATAATGTAAGAGGGCATAATATATATGTAAAGATTGTGTTGAATATTATAGGGTTTTTTACGTCTTTTATTTTGATACTTGAAATTTGATAATTGATGTTGTGATTAAGTATGATTTAAATTTATTGTTTATGAATGATATAAAATCAAAATTTATATACCTAAGATACTAAAATAAATTAGATAAGCATTAGTAATTTTTTTTAAATACCTTTCCTTATATACATTTATATATTGAAATTAGTTCGATCAAATTAAATCAACTATTAAAAAAAAGTTTAATCGCCTTTTGGAATATTGATATGTGGCTATGTGATTTAGGGTCACATTAAGGATTTAATTATCTTTTCTGTCATCTACTATACACATTTCACATTTATAAATATTCATCATAACCTCTTATCTACTCACTTAATTGTTGGAACATCTATATAAATATTTAAATTTTCCACACCAAATATTGTCTCACGTGTTCATCTAACACTTTTGAAGATACTAATTTTTTTTAACATAACATCTTTCAATCATAACTTCCATTCATTTTAAAATATATAAAAGAGAGAGAGGTTAACATCAACCTACCACGTAAAAGGAATAAGTTAGATTTATTTTATTTTATAAAATCTTAGATGACAATTCAAGTCATATATATTAAATGGAATAATACTTTATAGTTTGTGGTAAAATATAAGCTACCAGCACTTTAAATAAGTTTTAAAATTATGGGTATCAACAAACGTACAAAAATAAAAGAGGGAGTTGATTAATTTATGATGACGTACTTATTTGTGTTCCCATAACAAAACAAAAAGATAGAAAGAATAAAAAATAATAAGAAAATGGAGGCTATTATTCTTGATTTATTTAGAGATTTAAAAAGCAAGACGAAGAAGGTATAAAAGCTATAATGAGATTTAAAATAATGGTTGGGATGAAGTAGCAAAAATGGTAATATTTATATATTACTTTTTGTAGGAATACATTGTTATTATGTTCATAACTTTGATAATCTTATTTCACTTTTCTTTTCTTCTCTCTTTCTGTCTCTCTTTTTGTGGTACAATTTTTTTTTATCTGCAAAAAATAATTCAGAAAAAGGAACGAGTTGAATAAACAAATTGAAAGAGGGGTTGTGATAAATGTTATAGGTGGATTGAATGAAGAGATATTATGTGTGGAAGTTTTGGTGTCAAATTTTCAAAATGTGTCACAAGTCAAGTCAATGCGTTTATGCTTGGTAGACTAATCTTGCATATGATTAATTAGCATGTGACTTTTATTAATTTAGTTTTTTTAATTAAATATAATTTGAAATAGGTATGACATATACCCTCCAGCACCATGTGATCATAGACACTTTTTTCTTTAACCATGTTCACCTCAATTTTCATTTTTTAAGGTGGTAATAAAAATAAAATTGAGGTTATCACAATGCATATCAAAAAGTATTTTCGTGATTGTTTTCTAACTATACTTTTATTTCGGAAGTTGTTTTGTCCTTCTTAAATTTTTTAATTTTTATTTTTTTATGTCTAATTTTTTTATATTTCTTGTCACTGATGGGTTTTTATTTTATTTTTAATCTTAAAATGCTATCTAAATATAATTCAATAATTAGCAGGAAAATATTTTTTAATTCATAATTTTTTTAATGTCAATTTTAGGTAATAAAGAAAAAGCCCAAGTCTCACTTTTCTCTAATTGTACTGAAGTGACTGTAGACGCTTAAAAAATATATGACGAGCGGAAATCAAACTAATTAAAAATAAATGCAGATTAATTTTCGTTACTAAATTTTTTTAGTTATTATATAAAATTTTTAGTATTTTTTTTTTAGATTTCTTTCGTTGACAGTTTTAGTCTCGATTGTGGATTATATTCGTACTAGGATTCTAAGCTTCCACTTAGTAAAGAGAAAAAATAAATAAAAATGTGAAAAATAATGAAAAGATTGTTTGATAAAAGTAATGAAATGAAAGTATAGGTTTACAATATTATTATTTGTTTATTTTTATTATATATATACACTTTATTTATATTATTTTATTTTCTACAAAAAAATACATAAATATATATATATATATAATCGGTTATATATTTTTAAACTAAAGAATATTATAAAATTTAATATAACTGGTAGGAAAAATAATCGACTATGTACTATAGTTGGTCAGTCTTTCCTTTCTTTCTCTCTTGTATTTTATTAACAAAAATGTTGTCTCGAATCTCACTCAAGTTTTTTTATTCTGTAATTTATGCGTTGTAGAATTTTTTTTTTCCTCAAATAAATTCAAAAATAAGATTACCCAAGTAATTCCAGTGGACAAATATTTACCTATTTCTTATTCATATCCAGATATCGACCCTCAGGTACTGATTTCTCAATTGCGTTTTTTTCAATTTCTTCTGTGGTGCTAGAAATCAGCTTCTAGAAACTCGATCTATATGCAGGATTTTTTTAAAATACGATTAATATTTTTAGATTTATATATAATTAATAATTTAAAATACAATTAAATATATAATTAATAATTAATCTATTTAATATAAGTGATAAAAATCATAATTTAAATTTAATAATTAATAAATTTAGTTATGATAAGAGATAATATTAAATAATATTATTAAAACTTGTTTTGATTAATAATCATCATTATTTAGTTTAAATCTATTATTATTATTATTATTATTATTATTATTATTATTAAAAATTGGTATTAACTATATCTATGACTAAGAATTATTATTATTAAAATAAAATTTAATTTAATTACTCAATTAATAAATTTATTTAATATTATTAAAATCGATAATTAATGTGAATATAAAATTGAGTTCAATATAAAATGTTAAATCAGCAATAATCATATTTAAAAAAACCTTCAGAATCATTAATATTAGTACTTCATAATAGTAATTTAAATACATTTTGATCTGAATTATGAAATTTAAATTTTAACATAATAATTTAAAATTTTAAAACATGAATAGATTTTGCAGTTAAAGTTTTATTGGTACATTATATTTTTTTAAAACAATAAGAAATATAATATATATATATATATATATATATATATATATATATATATATATATATATATAGGTCTCTATTTTTTTTTTTTTAACGGTGTATGTTATGACTATTATTTAAGACTTGTTTATTTTTTTTTTTT
>Ga0099824_1000333_pt1 | contig 51543 bp, 19 predicted proteins | sample SiratrowhiteBW_FD_76837 | JGI IMG/M metagenome (GOLD analysis project Ga0099824, IMG submission 76837) | Root nodule microbial communities of legume samples collected from California, USA - Siratro white BW | ecosystem: Host-associated > Plants > Roots > Nodule | place: USA: California... | reverse complement strand
GTACTTGAAATCAATCGGCAAATAAACAAAATCAAAAGCTAAAGAACTTGACTCTTCGCCTTTCTCTTTGTCACATTCTTTGTCTCTAAGATTCACTTTCATGCAGTGATTGTCCAGAAACTCCACCAGCATATCTCGCCTGCGTCAGGCAAGAAGAACAGTGCAAGAATTGCATTTTTAATAATCAAATGACAAATATTACAATAAACAAGAACTTAAGGCTTTGAAAATTGATCAACATAAAAAAAAAATCCGAAACAAAAGGGAATACGAAGGGATATTATAGATGGCATACGTGTATTGGCTAGGAATATTTCTGATCATGACAGTGGTTTCATTCCTCTCCACCATAACAGGCAACACAGGATGACAACGTTTCTTCTTAGGATAACCCTTAAAACACTGTTCATCTGGGTTCGTCGTAACCCTTCCGTTATTCATTGCATGGGCATCCACCGGAAAAGAGTCCCTTTCTATTGCATGAACACGGGGTGGTTCGAAAGGGGTGGTTATGGCGCCATAATGTGAGGGAAAGGAAGGTGGTGGAAGTGTTGTGGTGGGGTAATAAAAGTAGTTGTAGGGGTGAAGTGCTGGAGAGGGGAATGAAGAAAGAGCGTAGTAGTAGTGGCTGTAAGGAGTGAACGTGGAAGTGGGGTAATTGGGGAGTGGAAAGGGTTGTTCTTGGTGCTGAATCTTGAAGGTGTTATTATGGGTTGGGTAAAATTCAGGTGCTTCTGGATTCAGAGGAGCCATGGTTGGAGAAGAGTGTTTGTTGATGGAGAAAGGTATGCAGGAGAAAAACGATGATGGCGCAGTGCAGAAGAAAAACGATGATGAAGGAATGACTTACACATTCAACACATTACTGCTCCTCCTTTTATAGATATTCCAACGGTACTTTCTAAATTTTGTCTCTTTTATAATAGATATCAATTACTGATTAATATTATTATATTGAAAGTTTCTTAGATACTCTACAGTTTTAGAAAAAAATTCTTGAATAATATCTTTTTTAGATAAAATTTCTCGAATGGATACGTTCCAACCTTATTTTCCTTAATAAACCCTCATTTGTACTTTGTTTCCCTTAATAAATAGTAAAAGGAATTATTTCCTGAATAATATTATTTTTAAATAAAATTTGCCTTTTACTACAGTAATTTTTGGGGGTGGGGGGGGAGAATTTGGCTCTAATGTAATTATTTTTTGAGAATGAAGAAAGTTAAAAATAATTAATATTAAGGCTATTATTGTTGGTGACATTAAATTAAGATAAGATTTTTTAGATTATGATAAGATAAAGTTTAATTTATAAACAGAAATTAAGGATAAAAACTGATGTTTGCAATAAAATTAAAAATAGAGAAATAATAATGTTAAAATGAAATTGTAATTTGTTTGAGAGAAAGAAAAAGTTATGCTTGAAAAATGTTTCCTTTTTCAATTGATAATTAAAAATGTTATTATGATAATGATTTAGAATATTTGTTTATGGTCTTGAGAAATACAAATATTTGTTGAACGGATTTCCTTTTTTTTTTTTTTTACAATAGTGAGATACTAGAACCAATCAGAAATATTTTAAAAATATATAATTAATATTTATTATAATGTATTGCTAAAGTTGGATAGGGGGAAACTTTGACACGCGGATATAAAGATATTCGTAACAATGGAACATAAGAATAATTCACGCATTATTTAATTTTTTAAATTAAACATGAAAAAATTGGATAGATTAATACCTACGTGTTGGAAACAATCTGTGTTATAAAAAAAATCATGTTTAATTATTTCGTGGTTTAAGATTTATTGTTATACGTTATTTTGTTCTAGATAAAAACGAAGATGAAAAGGGAATAGAGAAAATAAATTTGCCGAATAGTGAAATGGTTTTTAATTTTTTTTACGAAAAATTAAAAGATAATATACGTTGTTTCTTGCTGTTTAATTGAAAAAAAAATAAAAAACAAAATGAATATCCTATTTATAATAACATTTATGTTACAGGAAATCAAAAGGGAGAGTATTTTCAGAACATATTTGTTATAGTCTTCACAGTTTCACCTTATTGTTAAAAAATGCATATTCAGATTTACTTCAATAATAAACCATTTCAAAAACTTTCAGGACACTCATAATTTTACTTATAATTTTTTTATATAATTATGATTCAAATAAAAGTTTGTTATATGATATTTTGTTCTTATTGTGAAGAAACTCGGCATGTCATATAAAATTATTTATATTTATAGATTTCTCTTAATAACTGATTTATTTAAATCAAATAACTTAAACGGAAAATTATCAGAAAATATGTTTAAAGTGTCGCGTTTGAATAATCTAAATGAAAAAGTCAGACTGAAAAAATTTAAGTAATTTCTAGGAGTAATCTATCTAATATCATCAAAATTTGTTTTGAGTAGGTACATTTACATATTATATCAAAAAGGAATGCAAAATATAATTTTTTTTCTTACAAATTTTATATTTATAAAAAATAATAAAATAACATATTTATCTTAATGTCATTGATATCATCTGTTGATATATAATACACAATCGTAATATATTTAAAAACAAAAACAAATATCTCACATAAAATAAAGTAGTAAAGTAAAGAGTTTGAAATATATAATAAAAAATTTTAAATTTTCTATCTTAATCGAAACACTATAATTTAAACATTTATTATCAATTCATAAATTATATTATATTATCATTGTCACTTTTATACAATAACATGCATTATACATATATTGACATAAGTAAGACACATAATTTTTCTTTCAAAATACTAATATCCATTAATTTCCCATAAATCCTAATATAAGAAGGTTATTCCACATAAATAGGTATAAATTGATTTTTTTTTCACACTATAATACAATCACATGATATCTCTTTTTTATTCTTACCACATAACAATATTCGTCCATATAACTTTAATATATCAATATAATCAAATTACATTCTTCTAGACAAATAATACATCTCTTAATTAATTTTAGCACAAGTGTCTATTATTTAAAGACACATGCTTAACAACTAGATGCATTAAAATAATATTTAAAATTCTTGAAGAAGAAATATCTTAACAACCATCTATTTTTTCCATTATTTTTTCTTAAACTAAACAGAGAAAATATTAATATTAATTTATAATAAACTTATAAAGTAAAATATTATTCTCATATCAATTTCTCTCTTTTTCTTTAATTTTTAAAATAAATAATTTGAATGAAAGAAAATGTGTTGGTCCAAAAATTATGGAAAGAGAAAAAAATAGTGAAAGAGTGAATTTAATGCATCCGTCTCATCTGGATTACTGTACAATATTATTGTCATCTGGATAACAAAATCAATTCTCATACTATTTTTAACTATTAGGATTTGTTCATAATTTTATATACTATTCTATATTATTTTGAATTATTAGGATTTATTTATAATTGTATGCACTATTCTTTAAAGCTGGTAACCATATCTTTAAATATATAACACAGTCATAATAAAATAAAATCAAAATTTAGTCATATGTAAAATATATTGAATTCAAATACCGAAAAGATTGAGATTTGTTAATCAAAAAATATAATTAGTAAGAAGATGTCCTTCCATGTGAAAACGTTTTGATAATAAAAACATGATTAAAATCTAACATTTACTACAAAATTATTGTGTTACAAAATATAAATTTTAGAATTACGATATGAATAAGGTTTTATAATACCTTATCTAAGAATTTAAGTTCGATATGGGCAAACGAGAGTTCAATCCTCGTAAATTTGTAAAAATCATCATTTAAATTGAATATAGATTTGAAAGCATGAATTATTATTTTTCTCATAAATATTACCTTTTCTAATTTAGTTTCCTCAAATGACATTTATTTTTCTTGAGATATTCAAGAAACGTATTAAAAGATCCTCAAAATCTTAACTAATTTCTATACTTGTATATATTTTTTAAGATAATCATCACTCTGTCTTATTTCTAATTTATTTTCATTTTGTCATTTTTTTCATTCAATTTCTTGCATCATATGTTTTTACTAAACTTCTTTATTTATCTCCCCATCCCCCAAAACTTCTCAATAACAACTCAAAAGTCCTAAAGAATCAACTCGGCAATAGCCTCACATCCCTAAGAAAACACCTTCAAATTTGTCTCTCTATAGGTTTAAGTTTATTAATCTTATACCACCTAAGTCACGTCTAAAATTTACCAAAAGTGGATAAATACTTTCCCGTGCCATTGCGCAAAAAGACCAATAAAGATGACTAATTAAATTATTTTAAATTAATAAAAACACCTTGAAATAAAAAAATAAAAAAAAATGTTTTTTGGTAAAAATTTGGTATACACAAAGGTGAATCTTGGATCATTGATGATGAAGATCTGGGAAGAAGGGGTGTGGAAGATGGATTAGAAAGGCGTAATGATTTGAGGGACCCACGTGGTTATAGGTACCGCAAATTTCAGCTTAGTGAATTCATCATTCTTCGTTGGGATTCACGCGACTTTCTCTAGTCGGCGCAATAACTTACACTACTTTCTATATCAAACGAAACCAAACACCACTTACAAAATCTTCCAACCAAATTACACTAATTAAATGAGTAACACATATCAATCTATATATCAAAATCAAATTTAAAAAATGAGAGATCGAATGAAATGTCATTTGTTTAATTTAGCCATAAAAAATAAAAATATTATTTTTAATATAAAAAACAGCATACCCAATAGTTAAACCGAGTTTTTTTAACCTGATAGGCTATACAAAATTGGCTTAAGTCAATTCCCAAATTAGTCATAAGAAAACAAACTACACCTGGTGGACCAACTTGATAAGGATTGACAAGTTTTTTTTTTTTTTTTCCATTAAGAGTTCAAATAAGAATAGTTTGAAAAACACAAATATAATAACGTCATTTAAATTGTTAAGGCTTATAAAATAAATTTTGATTATTAATTATAATAAAATTGTGTAATAAGTAACACTCGGTTACCACATGCAGAGGTTTTTACTGTTGTGTGTAATCAGTTAGCTCACAGCGAACGAAACGAATATTGGTTCCATCGGGTATTTAGGTTTATTTGGCTTTTCAAACAGGTTTGATGATGCACTTCAAAGCATAAATAACAGCTTTTTTAAATGATAAAATGTTATAGTTAAATAATAAAGATGTTAAAATCTCTTGAAAAGAAAGAGGATAAACTTAACATAACTGTGGTGTCCATGTTGAAACATTGTTCTTCCTTCACGAAAGACTTCAACTTTATTTTCATATAAGAACATTTTGAATTCAGAATTGCTCCTAATGATCAAACAGGTGGAGTGTAAGAATATTATGAAAAAACATTTTGTTGATCACCCTTTTTTGCCAATAATGCAGCTCCATATGCAGCTTCTGTTTGATTTGCACGACTCACGGGCAAACCAAGCACCCTTTCACGAATCTTTATCCACTTCTCATTTTTGGCTCCTCCACCAGCAGTGAAAACTTCCTCTACCTGGGTTGCTCCTAGCTCCTTTAGCAATTCATATGCCTTTGCCTAAAACACCATTCAAGAGTCTTTCACATTTGGCTCTAGTGCATGCGTGAAGATCCACTTGTTGCAGCAAAAATATGAAACAAAGATAGTGTCTCAACTGAGTCAGAAGATTTTCAGTTTTACCTCTATACGTGCAATGGATTCTAAAATCCCATGCAAGTACTCCACATCATTTTCAGGACGTGGATGAAGCCTGCCCAAATATTCAAACTTGGTTATGGAAATGAAAAAGTCATTTAGACTTGGTTAGATTAAGTTTTCAATGAACGCTTAAAAGAAGAAAATGCAAAAGTTAAAATAAATTATACTTTTTGCTACAAGTTAAGATTGATTTGTGGTGAAGTAAAAAAATCGCCTTTTGAATGGTACAGTTAGCAGCAGAACCAAATTTGGCTTTGTCACAAAACCCAAAATGAACCAGCCTTTTAAGAACTAGCCAATGCTGGTTTTTCATATTGAAGTTGAGACATCGTTTCTCCTTTCTAAAAATTGGCACAATCACCCAAAACTTTACCTTTGTTTGATAACTTATTTTAACGATTTCTTTTTGGTTGGCACTTATTTTGTTTATGCTAAGAGACATTTTGGGAGACTATTATAAACAGGATCCCAAACAAGCTAAAAATGAAATGTGAATTGGGTTTGAATTCCAAAAAATGAGCGTTCCAATGGTAAAGCAGATGGGATTCAGTACCTTGGAGCCAAATTTGGATCTGCAACTGGGAATCTTTCACCTGCTTTGGGCAGAGGATAGTAGTCCAGAAGAGAAGGTTGTGAGGGATTGATCTGTTCACTCAGTTTCTCTAATTGGTTATCGGTGAAAAGCTGTCTAAGAATAGCTCCACCAGTGTTTGAAGCACCACCAACTAGCCATTTATCATCAAGGCGATGGCTGTACACCCCAAAACGAGAATCCTCAATTCTTGTGTTGCTGAGTAGTTTGATAGCTAGTGTTGAACCCAATGAAGTTACCTAATCAAGGAGAGTATGAGAAACAAAGTTATAAAAAGTGACAGTTGCATTGATAAGGAACATGATCTGCAAGTGTCAGAGATGGTTTAGCAGAAAGACTTCTATGCAAATCATATTAGCACAGAAAAATTTCATTCTTGAAGCTAATAAGCTTCAACATTACTTTTAGATGCTAAACTGAATACAAAATCATGAAAAATACTAAGCTTCCAATTTAATTAGCAATTCATATGCAGCTTTCCTATGAAACTGAAGTTGTCTTTTGCGATATATGATAGATAAAGAATAAGCAGAGTATAGCTAAAAAGAAGATTACAGCTTTCCCAGGTTGACTAGCACGAGCTGCAAGAAATGCAGCAATACTGTCGGTGGTTCCAGTGCATACAACACAACTCTTTGGAAAACCTGAAAGGATGTGCATTATACATGACCTGAAACTTTATAGCAGTAAGCTTTTATTCAGAATGCTTAAGGAGACTCTGATGTCCTTATATCACAACACCAAATAGAGCACACACATACAAAAATAATGTGCTACTTGGATACCAAGTTTATTAGAGGCCAAGTTGGAAAAGCATTGTCCCAACTCTCAAGAAGGCACTAGGTTGAAGAGAAAACAACACCCAGATAAGGTTGTACATAACGAATTGGAAGTACAAAAAACCTTATTAATTGCGTCCTAGTAACGAACAAGTGCCTTGAGTAGTATCTAATACACTCTACTAAATGTTCAAATTAATTAAAAAGGTAACAATTTTTATGCTGCTATCAGATATGCTTTATTTTTTATAAATAATAAGTAATCTATATCCCCCCAACCAATCTCCCTAAAGTTAGCAACTGCCAAATTAATAATAAGCTTTAGCCATACAAGTTTAGTTTAGTTTTATAGAAGGCTCTCTTAAATGGAATGTATTACCACAAAAGGGCTTTTAGGTACTTAGGTACAGATTTTCATTGCACTTGCAAGCAATGTATAAAGAAAACATACCATATTTATTTCCAATTTCCTCCTTCAGACAAGCAATGGGAGTTCCGGGAGCAAGAACTGAAGGTAAAAGATGATAATACGGTTGACAGACTAACCATGAAGGATAAGAATCCACTTCAGGATCATAGCCAACCTGCAAAACATAAAAAATGGTTAAAATTGCAACATAGACATAAATCTCCTGGCTGTGAAAAACACAATGGTGATAGACTTATTAAAATGATGCCTTGAGAGCATTGTTATAATCTGTAACTCCAAGCTTTCCATGAAGAAGCCACAAAAGCCAATCTGCTTGGTGCAACAACAAAGCAGGTTTTTTATCCGAACCAACATGATTCCACCAAGACACAAGTTTACACAGAGTGGACGACCCAGTGCAAACCGTATGGTTTGGAGGAGCAATAGACTTCACAATTGGTAATGCATCAGAACAACTCTCATTGTAAAGAAAAGGTCTCCACAACGGTTCCCCTGTGTAACTGCAACACCAGATTCCTATTCCTACTTCAGAACTCAGATACACAATCTTTCATACAATTCCAATTAACAGAAAGGAATTAAACAGTGCAGGTCAATAAATACTCATCCACCTATCAACAATGATAGTAGTGGCAGAAGTCCCATCAATGGAAATAGACACAACGTGTTTGCGAATGTCAATTGGGACATCTTCAAGCAGAGAAAACAGTGTCTCCTTCCATGAGCGTACCCAATCTTGTGACTCTCCACTCTTTCTAGACAAGACAAACAGAAACCTCAACCAACCATAGCAGTACTATTAGCAGAAATTAATAATACCAAAAACCTTCATTTCAGTGGCAATTTCATAGTATTTGTTATTGAAAATCTTCATGTTGAACACATAATGAATTCAATTCACCAGGAAATTAAAACGAAAAATATAATAATACCAAGTACAAGGGGTACTCTCTCTTTGCCTCAGCTTGAATTGTCCCATCTTTGCCGATTATGGCAAACCTGGCACCCGATGTGCCAAAGTCAAACCCCAGATAGAGTCTTTCAGCTTCTGGATTCTGATTTTTCTGGTTACTGAGGGACATTGACGCTGCTCTTTGTTTTCTTACCTTATTACATAACCCATTCCCTGTGAGAATAGGTTCAAAGTAAGATTATATTATAATGAATCATTGAATAAATAGCAGTTGATAATTGCTATGCTCGTGAAGAAATGTCATATACCACGTTTTTGCCTTTGGATTGATGGCAAGGATACTAGAACCGTTCTTGCTGGGTGGATTATTGAAATTGCGCCAACCATATTGAACTCTTCTTAGTATCTTCTGCCATTATCCAGGGATAAGGTGCTGAGGAACAAAACATGGTGGCAATTGGTAAAGCCACACTCCACATAAAATGAATTAATTAAAAAGTTAAAATATTATTGTAAAAGGGCAAAATTTAAATACAATATCATATTATGGAGATGTTGATTGTGTTTCCTTAAATTTAATTACAAAAATAGCACCACCAACAGTTATAATATGTTATTTAAATTTTGTCCATATGGTGATACTATCATGTCTTAAAATGAAAGTAGTAAAAGACAGTAAATTATGGAAGTTGCGTAATGTTCCTAAAATTTGTCCTTAAATAATTGGCGTTGCTGTCATTTCTTAATATAAAAAGTTGCAAAAGAATGTAAATTATGTCGTGGGCTCACGCGTGTTTGTAAAATTGTTAGGCAAAAACTTTCTATACCTCGCAATTTGTTATTTTATTATTATATAATATTTTATTAAATAATATGGGTGTGAAATAAATATAATTTTTTATTTTTTACGTACATTTCGAACAAGGTTATTAAAATATGTTTTATATTTATAGTTAAATAGTTTTTTCTATAAAATATTTTTCAGTAAGTTTTACATTCTAAACTATGTTTTTTCATAAATAAATTCTAAATTTTTTTTCTAATTGTAATATTTAAGTTCTAAAAAATATTTACCATTAATAGGTGTTGAAAAACATATTCCAAAATATAAAATTTATGTTTTAGAAAATATTTTACAGAAATTGTTTCTAGAAAATGTTTTCTTAAATTCATTTAACATCTATCGTAGATTTAAAATAAAATATCAAGGATATTTTTTTATATTTTCAAAATTGATGGGGTGCGGGTAAAACATGATGAGGTGCAGAAAGTTTTTACCAAATTGTTATCATGGTTGAAGCCCATTGGGTAGCTTAAATGTCTTGCAATTGCTTTGTTTTTTTGAAGAATTCTTCTTCCACCTCCATGATTTCGTACTGCACCTTCATAAAAAATCAAATTTGAAATAATAAAAAGGGACATGTGTTTTCTCTGAGTATAGTATAATCTGTAAATCGGATGTCACTTCATCCGATTTATATTTAAAAACTTTGCAAATGTCGACTCACTTGTTATTCCGTTTGCAAAATTTTTTTTAAATATAAACTGAATAGAGTGGGGTTCAGTTTACATAAAAAAAAAATAATGTAAAATCTAGAGCCTATCAGCATAAGTATCACCAGCAATAGGAATGAAGCACGACAATCACAAATGCATAGACTCTTCATTTACCTTAATTAAATTAATTTAGTTTTATATTAATTAAATTTAAAATAAAACCCAATCAATAAGGAGGTAAGAGACTATTCATTTGAAACATGAGTGCAGAGTAGCAAAGACTCTTCATTGAAATGATATTGGAAAAGGAAGAAAGGAATAAATGTAAAGGAGTAAGAGGAGACAAAGTAAAAGACTCTTCATTTGAAATGGGTGCAGAGTAACAAAGACTCTTTATTTGAAATGTTATTGAAAAATGAGAAGAGTAAATATGCATTGTAACAAAAGAGACTTTTTATATTTTTTTATTTTATTTTAATTATATTAATTTTAGTTTGGTGAATTGGTGGGTGGTATGCACATTACATTAATTTTGAATAAAAATAAGTTTGGATATTAATTTAGAAAAGTGAACAGTTGATACAATTTGAAAAATTATATAAATCATATGAGGTGTCATCCAGTTACATTCCATTTGAAAATGTAAATTGAATGACACTCAATCCGATTTATATAATTTTTCAAAACATAAGCCGGATGACTGTCCGGATTATATTTCTAAATAAAATGTAAATTGAATGATACTCCATCCAATTTATATAATTTTTCACAATAAAAGAGGTGGAAGATACTATTAGATTTTGTAATATCAGATTAAAAATATAATAGACTAAGTCTAACATAAAGGTGCATGACAAGATCATGGAGGTGCAGGAAGTACTCGTCTGTTGTTTTTGTGTGTTAGTTTTGAAGTAAGAAAATAAAAATATGAAAAACTTTAATGAGCTGGATCACACTTTTTTCTATAATGATTACAGGACAAATTCTTTCTCCACCCCATACTCTCTTCCTACACCCTCATATAATTTTTTAATTCCATAGCTGTCCTTCATGAAATTACATAAATACCCCTATCTTAATAAAATCTCTCCCCTTCCTAACCGGATGACCAACCCATCCGATTTACATTTTTTGAAAATGAGAACCGGATGGGGGTGCATTCGGTTCTCATTTTCAAAAAAAATACAAACCGGACGACCTCATCCGGTTCTCAACCCAGCAGATCGAAAAATCTTTCAATTAATCCTTCATAGAAGCATTAGGTAACCAATTTGTGATGTTTATTAGCAATTAGTAGGTGATATTGATGATTAGAGTAGTTGATTTGGGATTTGGGGGCTGTTGACGGCGAATTTGAGGATTTTTCGATCTGCTGGGTTGAGAACCGGATGAGGTCGTCCGGTTTGTATTTTTTTTGAAAATGAGAACCGGATGCACCCCTCATCCGGTTCACAATTTCGAAAAATGATAAGGGTATTTATGTAACTTCATGAAAGGCAGTAATGGAATAAAAAGATTATATGGGGGTGCAGGAAGAGGATATGGGAGTGGAGGAAAAATTTGTCTGATTCCAGTGACCCAAAAATAAGATACAAAGAACTTTACCATTAAGTAGAGGGATAGAAGGAACGTTTATACAGACGAAGGAACAATCTTATACGCTCTTGATACACCAATACCCAATTTAATATTCCATTCTTGAAAAGGGTGGAAAGGAATATTGAAAGAAGTATCTTGTGTTAACTGAAGGTACTCATCTTATTTACACAATTATGTATACATAACATGTTTAAAGCTACTTAGTTTAGCATTAGTAGTAATACCTGAAATGAACACACTCTTATCCCAGCAATGGAATATTCAGGTGAAATTGCACAGTGCACACGAAAGTACTACTTGCTATAATGTACTAGGATGGGGCAGAAAATTGCAATGAAAAGTGAAGAAACTATGACCTCTTGTTCCGTGACTAATAAATCCAATATTGCCACAAAACATGAAAACTGCAATTGGAAATTGGAATCATGAAACGTTACTATCCCAGTTCAGCACGATGTCCCCACTTACACGTGGGTCTTCATTTCGGTCTAAACAACTTATTTGTCTAAATCTTTTTAAGTTCATTTTGTTATATATTTTAACATAGTATTTGTTTTTTAGCTATGTACGTGAAGTGAAGGTGATACAAGTAACTAGCTTCTGGTCACCGTCACAGGCACAGCCAAAATGAGGACCACAAAACAATAAAAAAGGTTACCCTTATCATCTTGCATGTGCCATAAAGCTAACAACATCCACTCATGGTGGAGTGAAGTACCCCAAAGAGAAAATCATTTTTTTAGCTTTGTATTTTCTTTGCCTGTACTCTTTCACAGGCAGAATATATATATTGAGAGAGACACCAACGATGAAAAAAGATTTAAGTGTTTTGAAAATATTTTACTTTAAATATTTACGATGAAATATGATTTTTTTCTGATACTGCACAAACTTCTAATGTTTTTTACCTTTTTTGTTTATCATCTCTAATTGAACATTTTCATTGAGGGAACATGCAGGGTGGTTGTTGGTTAGTTGAAACCAATCCATCTTTTTTAGGTTTTCATTGAGGTGACCCCAAAGTTACATCTTACGTTTGTCTTTGTTCTTCTGATATTTTAAGTTTACGAATCCGAGGGTTTGGGTTACTATTGATTATTTATGGTCTTGTAAATTGGAAACAAAAATAAAATATTTAGTTAGGAATGGTATCAACATCTAATGACTCTTTATATTAAAAATTAAAAGTTATATAATTAATAGAAATTATAAAAAGTGTTAACGAGACTCGGCCAAAAATTTTATTTTTAATAAATTCCAATAAATAAAATCTATCTTACAAAAAAAATGTTTTTAAAATAAATATTTTCTCAAATCTTAATTCACATTTTTCCTTTTATTTCCTCAACCTCACGAACTTTATTTTATTTTTGTCAACAGTGAAAAATAGATTAATAGAGAGAATATTTGAGATATTTTAACATTTTTACAAATTTATTTTACATATATACGCATACATAGCTTCTAAAGCAATTGACCTATAAAAATTAAGACCACCATGAATTTCATTCACGAATTATATTACTACTGTGGATAACGAACAAAAAAAATATTAAATATTTTTAATATGTTTGTCACTTGCAGAAATTTTCCTTTTCACTAACCTAATTTATATTAATTTTTGAGATGTAGTTAATGATATTTAAGTATTATATTTGATATCAAGAGTAGATCCTTTTATGCTTAAATTTCACATAATTAAGGTCGTGTGTTACTTTCACGTAATTATCTTTCAAAACTCATAATGTGAATATAGTATATTCTTTAATTGTGCACCTAGACAGAACTACTATATAATTTATTTCCCATCCTCTATGATTGCTATGATTTAAAGAGTTCAAACTATAAACCTTTACCACAAAAATTGGAAAAGAAAGGACTAAATATTTTCTCAATTAAAATATTCATTAAGTATTAGTTTTTAAACATTAAAACTTAAGAAATGTACCAAATAATGTTAAAAAAAATGACCAGTTGAAGTAATTAGTTAAATTGTTATGTTTTTTATTCTAATACGATATCTATTTTACCATTAATAGATACAATAACTCGAAGGAAGAGAATAAAGCGTGGGGGAAAGGATAAAAACTACTATATTTTAGATTTGAAGCATCCAATAGTACATCTTGGGTCTAAATGTACATATAAAAAAAAAAGGTGATTCTGTGGAAATCACATGCAAGGAAAAGTTTTTAAATTCACGAGAGGGTTAGATAAAGTGGTTGAATATGATTTTATTAATATGCAGCATTAATTAATTGGTTCATCGGTTCCTGTGACGCATGTCGCCAAAACTGTTCAACCAGAAGCTCAAGCATTAACGCGTGCAACCACGACCGCAAGAGCGGTGCCGTGAATACAACACAACAAAATAGAAAAGCTTATATATAAAAATACTATATTCTTTAATCATATTATAATTTATTTTTAACAAAATAAACTACAAATCATCAAGTTACCACTATAGAAAACACCTAAAATTTATATGATTTTGTACATATAAAATTGCTCTTAAAAAAAATATGATTTTAGGAGGTTTCCGTCTAGAAAAATTTGGAAGAGAACAATAAATAACACTAGGTGAACGAACGATACAATAAAAAAGATAAATGTGAGAAGCAAAAGGTAAACAAAACAGAATTGCTTGAAATTTAAGGTATTACATGGTTGCATGGTCACATGGTACCAAACCCAAATGTTATCTTCTTTGATTTTGATAAATAATAAAAAGATATGTTATATTTTATTCAATTTATTCTACTATTCTTGTTTATTATTCAATTTGTGCTTATATCTAAAGAGTTAACATGTGCATGTACCTATATACAAGGTCACCAAATAAATAAATACAAATATATCAGTAAAAATTGTGGTCAATTTTTTAAGCTACTTGGTTATTTAAGTTTGAAATTTTATTTAAAATGTTTGTACATAATGGACTCAAAGCCAACTTTATTTTTTAGACGTTGACCATAATATTTAAAAATAATACACAATCTCTGTCGTTCTAATTTCGACCACAACTTAAAAAAAAAATCTTAATAGAAGGTTCTAATTTTGTATGCTTTTGAAGTTTCAAAATTTACAGTCTCACGAAAGTTATTAGAGCGTATATTTCAGAATGACTAATTTTAGTAGTACGGGTCACGATTATGAATAAATTTTTACTTCTTAATGATAAATAACACATTTTATTCTTTTCATTTGTGTTGGATTCTTTAAAGAATAAATTGTCGACAAGATTCCATATCAATAAGTATTATATGTAGAATTAATATCACTTTTTGATGTTATGATAAGTTGTTAAAAATCATCATTTTGATGATTTTTTTATTTTATTTAATATGATCCTAAATTTATTTAAAATAATTTAATTTAATTATTTTTGTTAACATTGTTAGTGTGACTGTGACAATTGAGTAAGATGTGATATATATATAGTTAACGTTTTAAGATCTCATAAAATATATGTTCTTTATAGGCATTTTTTAGTGGAAAAATGTCTTTTTTTTTTACATTGAAGAGATAATGAATTTTAGATTTTTATTGAATGAACGTTTGTAAGATTTGGATAATAATTTTTTGCATTGTAGTGGTAATGACGAGACTCTGTTGTTATTATTGATCAATGGGATGCTTTGTATTAAGTTTTTAAAGTGAGTTACAATTTGGTGAATATTCTACTGTAATTTTCTCATGTTTCTTTTAGAATTTTATGGTGGGATTAAAATATTAGGCAGTTAATTATAATTGAGTTAATTTTTCATTCAATTTAGCACCATGTGTGTGTCTTCTTGTATTATATGTTATATATCAATGTAAATCTTAAATAAACATTTAAAGTTGTTGATAAATACTTTTACATTTTTATGCATGTTAGTGAACTTTTATATAAGCATGAGTTATATCTTTGTACTCTTGACTTTTTTTCTTTGGGTAAGGGATTGTCATAAATATAACTTTTATATAAGTATGAGTTATGTTTTTGTAAATGTATTACTCTCAACTTTTTTATTTTTAAGTACTATATTATTATGAATATTTAAATAAAAATAATAATTACTTGATTTATCTTACAAGCTTCCTCACATTATTAACTATAATATTTACATACAATTTAAATATAATGGTTTCCAAAATCTCGTTCATTACAAGTGCAAGATAATGAAGAGTGATATTAAGATATTGATAAGCAGTAAAGTAAACCCTTCACATAACAATAGAATAAAATAATAAAACAATAAAAACAACAAAATAAAATTACATAGGCAATTACATAAAATGACAAATCTCAATCAATTGACTTTTGTAACTCTAGAGTTGTTTCAAATATAATTTAATGTATTTATTCTTATTTACTAAGTAAAGTTATCACCAACTTAATGACATTAAAGACAGTTGAATGTGTTTATTCTTATATGCTAAGTCAAATCATCATTCACTTAATATCATGTTAAGTCATTTTACATAATTTTAAAAATCATATTAAATAAAAAAGACATTAAACTTTTTATATAAGAGAAGTCATTTTACATAATTTTGAAAATTATATTAAATAAAAATAACATTAAACTTTTTATATAAGAGAAACAAGTACATCAATACGATTAATTTGTTTCTCTTATATATATATATATATATATATATATATATAAACTTTAAAATCTTATTACGATGTATTTGTTAATTTTCTTTTAACCATTCATATATTTATGTTAAACACAATTATCTTTAATTTAAAATCTTAACACAATAAAATTATAAATATTATTTTTTATTATTCATGCTTTTAGTTTCTATTTAATGTAAACCACAAATTCAAAATTCTAAAAATTTAATTTTCACATTTTTTTATTTTTATTTTTCAAATTTTTTTATGTTGTTACTTGCAAACAGACACAATATTTTAGTGAAAGTTTTTAATTGAAGTAATTTCTATGTATTTACAATCAATTAACAACCTTTTTTCAATAATAAAACATTAAATTAAGATATTTAATAAAAATTAAAATTAAACTATTTAAATAAAAGAACATTCGTGAAACGACAGTATAGAACGAGAGAGGAGTAAAGTATCATAGTATTTTTTTAACATGAACATTTTTTTTTTCTCAACATCATTAGAAAATATCTTATAGCCTTCCAAACTTTGTAAAATTCCTTAATATTTTTTTTTTGTTGGAAGCAATAAAAGATGTCCGTCCTCTTTTACCTCTGTACCTCCATCTTCTTTCTATTTTTTTTGTTAAGTTGCAATACACGTGTAGAGTTTCTAAAAGCTTCATATAGTAAATTTTAAATATACGCAGAAACATAATCAATTATTGTGTAGTTCTAATACATTGGCTATATATAAATAATTTGATACAATGGCTTATTTTGAACGTACTAAGGACAAATTAATGTACATTTGTCAGTATCTAAATTTTGTACCTTTAACTAAACTACAAATATACGTGCGACTATGTTGTTTTATTGTTGTTTCAATTACAAATAATAAATCAAATTACACGACGAGGGGACAATATATTTGCGCAAGTTGATCTAAAATCTATTGGACTGAAGTATAATTTTGATCTTTATATTTTGTTTGATCCAAAAGTACGAATTTTATTTTTATAAATAAATTTTTTTATTCTCCTTATTTTAAAATTTTTATTTTCTGGTTTAATCTCATATCTCTCTACAATTGATTCTTAAAAGTTAACCAAATAAATTATTTATTGCACTTTAAATGAATATGTTCAGTTTAAGGTTTAATTAAGTCAAAATACGAAATTTTTTAAATAGGAGAATCAAATATCTCTATTTTACGGATTAAGAAAAAAATAAGAAAATAATTTTAAGCATATCTATTGTTATATTTGTCTACCGCTTGGAATATTTTTTAAGAATTGTGGAAAGTTTCCTAACTGGTACAAAACTCCACCGCGAAAAGCTCAAATCTCCGCAAATTTATCAAAGTCGTATTTTTATTTAGTTTTTGATATTGATTGGTTAATTTTGTAAAAAAGAGATTTTTTAACTAATTACAGTGCTCATGTGCTTCTTAGACATTGCGAATTTTGTATATTTAAAATATATCAGAATTAAACTTCATTGCCACAATAAAAAAAATTAAATACATAATTACTTATGCAATAAAAAAAAAAGATAATATTGAAATAATATAAAAATAAATTTCAATTTTAATTTAAATAAATTGTCCGTGTAATTTTTCTTGTATCACTTCGTGATCAAATCTACCATGTATTGTATACATTATCAATTTTCAATTTGCTACACTTCGATTAATAAGAAGTTTTTTTAAACATTTTAAAAGTAATTATCATAAAATATCATTAACTTACTGTAGAAAAGCTTGTATATCCACAATACATTAATATTTTCTAATAGAACATCATTGTTTAGGTCTGTTAGAACTTAAGTCAGACATGTAATTTAGTATGCATACTAATTATAGATTTCACAATCTATTTTCGGTCCAATACATGTGACCATTGATAACACTAAAACATGTAAAAACCCATATATTAAATTTTAACGGATAAGAATCCGTGATAAGTAAACGATATATAAATTAATAACAATTGATTTTTCTGCATATTTTTTTTTTACGATTTTTAATTTTTGCAGAGTTTTGTTATATTATTATTTTCTTATAATCAATTTTTTCATTTTAAGAAACTATAAAAAATTATATATATATATATATATATATATATATATATTTTGTTTTTAAATATTTTTATAATAATTAATTTTTTTAAATATACTTTTTATCTTTTATTATCGCAGAAAACATGTACATATATATGTATGTGTTTCAGTAGTTTTATTGAAATACTTATCAACAAGCAAGTTATCATTCAAGTTTTATTTGATTTTTTTTCTAAAATATTTTAAACAATAATATTGCTGGTAGATAAAAATATACTTAAATATTTTCTTATTAAAATTTAAATTATATAAAATTTAAATTTTATGGAAACCTGGCCATTCATATGTTTATTGTTCCTATGCTCCCGCTCAAATTCAGGCTTAGGCTTATTTAAAGCAATTCCTCTCTGATATTGTTGCGCGGGCACTTCCACTGTTCGGCTAGTTTAAATACCCATCTCAACCTCCTCATCCGCCACGTCAGCATTGGGAAATTTCTAAATCAATTTTTATATCCCTCCCATAAAAATAATTAAAATTATAATGAAGAAAAGAAAATTTAAACTGAGACCATACCCTACATTCTCTCACCATTTTCACCATCTTCTTCACCCACTCTCTCTCTCTCTTCCCCTGCAACTCACCTCCTCTTAGAGAAAACGAAACACACACTCTATGTGATAATCACATCTCAAAGCTTCAAAGCAGAAAAACAGGAAATAAAGAAAAAGAGAACTAAATGTTCTTCGCTTTTTCTTTCCATCGCCATGTGAGTTCTGACACATTCTATTCTTCTTCTCGTGTTCCCTCTTTAATTCATATTTCGCTGGTTCCTATTGACTCACCAACTCGGTGAGTCAACTCATGGCCTCGTCGTCCTCACGTGCAAGGAGCAGCTCGCCATTTTCGCACCGCAAACCCTCCACTCCTCACTCCTCCTCCTCATCCACTTCTTCCTTCACCAACGGACGCGTAATGCCTCGCTCCTGCTCTTCTTCCACGTCCTCGTTTTACAACTCCGGCGGCGGTGGCGGTCCATCCATGACTCCGAGTCGCGGTCGCAGCGATTCAATCGGCTACGGTTACGGTAATCCTTCGCCGGTGGAGTTCGGAATGGAGGACGAGGTGATCATGGAGCCTGAGGATCCTTCCAGGTCTCGGGATAGCATTTCGGTCACGATTCGGTTCAGACCGTTGAGGTAATGCTTAGATCTGTAGCTATGAAATCAGATCCATTAGCTGTGAGTTTTAGAGAAACCGAATCGTTCGGTTTGTTTCTATTTTTTTTCCGTCTTGATTTATCTGTGATCGAATGAATGCTTACGGTGTTTTTTGGCTGCAGTGAAAGAGAGTACCAGAGAGGAGACGAGGTCGCGTGGTATGCGGATGGTGATAAGATTGTGAGGAACGAGTATAATCCAGCAACTGCTTATGCATTTGGTATTTTTCGTTTCGAATTTCTCTTCGCGTCTAATAGTGAGCAATTAGGTTTTTGCTCTTCGCGTAGAAAATTATGGTCATGGATGTTAGAATTCTGAATTGATTTGTGGCAGATAGAGTGTTCGGACCGCATACAAATTCCGACGAGGTGTATGAAGTAGCTGCCAGACCTGTGGTGAAGTCTGCCATGGACGGTGTAAATGGTATGAACTCTGGATTCAAGAAAATATTTCACACCGGAATGTGATGCCTTTGGCAGTGTTCAATGTAGTTGCAATTGCAGAGTCATTCTATTTCTTTTGATGGAAGCTGCTTTAGTTTCCACTGATGCATATAGTTAATAGCTAGATTTCAATGGTTAATACGTACTGGTTATGTGTTTAGTGCTGGTGGAGTTTGCTGGATTTGGAAGATAACTTATGATAAACATTGCAGGAACTGTGTTTGCATACGGTGTGACGAGTAGTGGTAAGACACATACTATGCACGTAAGTGTCACCTTTAAAATTACTGTATTGATTTGAATCTTTGATATCTGGGGTTTACAGTATGAAAGTCAAATATCTATGTTTTATCTCTTCATCATATAGTAACATAAAGTCAGTCATCTATCCAGTAATTATGCAGATATTTATTACGGGTTATTGTCTTCACGCTCTCTCCGATTGAAAACTATCTGACTGTTTAGAAATTGTTTTGTTTCGATTTATCTTTAGCTTAAGGATTTAAGAAAATACTTAATGGGATTAATTTCTATATATTATCAAAATAAAAATTATTACACGATTGGAAATTATGGTAGATATGATTTTTGAGATAGTAATTTTAAAAATTAATTAACTTACCATAAATATTAATTTGTGATTGAATGACAATATATAAATCTTTTACGCTCTCATTGTATGAGCTATTTTTCTCATATTTAATTATGTTTTTTTCCACCTTTATCCATATCTCTTAATTCTTCACCAAGTCCATGTTGGTTCATCCTAATTTGGGGAATGATAAAAATATATTAACGAAGTGACATTTTGGTATTTTTAATGAAGGTCCAATGTGTATTTTCTAGTTATTGACACTATTTTATATTTTTTTTTGTCCTTGCGAGTGAATAACCTTTATCGGTGGTATTTTGAACGAAATGGACTAGTTATTTTGTGATAAATTACTAATTTGTTCTGTTTTCAATTTTCTAATACAATACATGAAAGCAACTTTCTTGTAAGCCTTTGCTTTTTATATTATTTTGTTTGATGGATCTTTGGCTAAAGGTAAAGAAGTTTCGCGGGACTTCTAACTCTATAAACTTACATACGGTTGAGATCATTATTTTGTGTAACAGGAGATGGTTAGTTTGCAAGTGTCACTTCTTACGCGTTTTAGTGAACTATCATTGTGCACTATAGTAGTAATTAGTTATCCTTTTACAAACAACAAATGCAGCAAGTTCATAGTCATTCATCTCAGAAGTTAATAATTTACGTGGCACTTGAGAGGCATAAGTATTGGTGATTGAGTTGAAAGAAGTACAACTAAAAGTATGATTTTAATATATTGAATAATTTTTTCTTTATTAGTTTAAAGGTCCAATTCATTAACAGAAAATAGAGATTTTATTCATATAAAGATACAATGTATTAGCTTTTAAAGGGTCCTGTACTTGACGGTGGAACTGAAACTTTTGATTTGAGAGTAGATCATTAGTTATCATATGAAATTAGCAGCCATTTTTAAGGTTGATTTGCTTGTTACATATTATATGGTTTCTAATAGATGTAATGTAATTTAGTATTGCAACTTTGTACGTTAAATTTTGAAATTCAGTACCATGATTTGGGATTCAAACTTTTGGATGACTCTGAAGTCTTACAACTATTTACCATACCATATTTTATTGTTTGCCTTTACAATTCATTCTTTCTGTAGAATATTTTTCATGGTGTACTTTTATAAATTTATGTGATCTTCAAAGTTGTGTTTCTGATTTGCATTTTAATAATGATATTTGCAGGGAGACCAAAATTGTCCTGGTATCATACCGCTGGCTATCAAAGATGTTTTCAGCATTATCCAAGATGTGAGCTTTCATGCAAACTTAGTAAATCTTGATGAAATCATTGTTATATGTGGGTTTATTTAGAAATACTTGTGTGGCGCTGGCCATTGTTATTCATTATAATATCATGCTTTGAACTAGGCAGTGTCTTTTGTATCTGTTATTATCAATTCTCTATGCTTTGTGTGCCGTACTTGTGGCCAAGTGGGCATCTACTAGCCTTGCACACCGTTTATTTCCCCAGAATACACGAGTTGTATGTCTTGACTCTTGATTGATAAGATATCTTAGTCAGTACTTATTTTATTTATAATTACCAGTTTCCAATAACTAATTGCTTTTAATGCAGACCCCAGGAAGAGAGTTCTTACTCCGAGTTTCATATCTAGAAATATACAATGAGGTAAAAACGGAACAAATTGTGTTCAGACTTCCCACCTTCCGTGTTCTGAACATGGTTTAAGACATTTCATCACTAAATGAAACACTTTCGGCCTTACCTCAATTATATTTTTCCAGGATCTGCATTTTGAGATACTGCTTGTCAAGTTACACTTTCCACTGTCTGATATATTTCTTCGTTTTCTTATTTGTTTTGATAGACGTTTTCTCTGTTTCTGCTTCCATCAGGTGATAAATGATTTGCTCGACCCAACTGGCCAAAATCTACGTGTTAGAGAAGATGCACAGGTTTCTTACTTATTTTTTGTTAATTGAAATTAAAATTACTTGTATTAATTCTTCCCAGATCTTTAAATGACTCCTTTCTACACTGTTCTCAATTGTCTTTCAATACGCAAAACCGATATTCTTGCTGCCTTTGCAACGTGTCATGGCATGTATAAGAACTTTATATTAAAAGCTTTTTTTATAGTGCTAACATTTTTGTTAAAATTTCCATCAAGATAATTCAAGGACACAATCTGTTATTCGAAGAAAATCTAGACATTTTTTTATTTTGAACTTTTCAATTAAATTTCTTGTTTTCTTAAGACTAGTTCTAGACATGACCAGTGATTTATGTTGGCATGTATTTCAGGGAACTTATGTGGAGGGTATAAAGGAAGAAGTTGTTTTGTCCCCTGGACATGCCCTTTCCTTTATTGCTGCTGGGGAAGGTTAAAGTTGATACTGAGAACTACATTTTCCTGTGTTGTTTTTAATAATATAGGTCTCATGGTTAATTGTTGGTTTCTCGGTTAAATGTTCCTTTATTAACGAAGATGTTATTTAATGGCAGAGCATCGTCATGTTGGATCAAATAATTTTAATCTTTTCAGCAGCCGAAGTCACACGATTTTTACACTTGTAAGCATTCTTCGAAGTACAGTATCCAAATTTTGTGTCCAAGGAACATTTGTACACCGGGTCTAATTGTCAAAGGAAATATATCTACATCACAGCCTGAGGCCTTAGGTTTTTTATGGCTATGTTGCACTCGTACATTCTGTTTGGATGGTTAATTGCATTTTCTGCATGCTGGTTAAATGTTTAATTTTTCCTTAGCTAATGTATTTGGATTCCTGGACCTAGGTAAGCCATTTTTTTGTTTCACTTCTAACCTGCATTGTTATTGCTATCCGATTCATCTGCAGATGATTGAAAGCAGTGCTCACGGTGAAGATTACGATGGAGTGGTCTTCTCCCAGCTTGTATGTGAACATTATTTAGAATTTTTAAGACAACACGCACACAAACACATTGCTTGCTATTCTTATTTTTGTACTTGCATTCTTCGATTAGAACTTGATCGATCTTGCTGGATCTGAGAGCTCAAAAACTGAAACTACTGGATTGAGAAGAAAAGAAGGATCTTACATAAACAAAAGTCTTCTGACACTTGGAACAGTAGGTGTCTTTCATGTCCTATATTTGCTGTCTATTATTAATATTTGTTATGATTTTTTTTTTTTGTCGTGACCTGATCACTAGTTAGATAATTTAGTATTTATTTTTTTGCCAAAGATCACAAATTCCGCCTCCTGAAAGCCTTTATTTTAATCTTTCATTTTAAAGGTTATTGGAAAATTAAGTGAAGGGAAAGCATCTCATGTTCCATATCGTGATTCAAAGCTTACTCGCCTCCTGCAGTCTTCACTCAGTGGGCATGGCCACGTTTCAGTGAGTTTGGGATTCTACTACACTTTTAATGATAAAATCTTTATCTGTTGGTGTCTTTTTTAATTTTGCACCATTGTTGAGACATCTTGGTCATGAAAATTAATCTTCAAGTGCTTGTTAATACAAATAAGATAATAGAAACTCCATTAACCACTTTTTATACATTCAACATACTTATCAATGAAATAAAGAAGTCAAACTTTAAATTGTAAAGAGGAACTGAAGAAGCCCTAGTTGATCAGGTTGATGCTCTACTTTTATTCTTTTGAAATAGGTTTCATACCATTACTTACTCATTCTATTACTATACATTAAATCTGGCTGTCTAATTGCTGTTCTCAGTTTTTTGATTCAAAAAGGCTTCACACAATTATGACACGATTTTGTTTTTATGAGAATTATTTTTAAGTAGTAGTTTTTTAGTTTTAAATTTAATATACGAAGTGTTCTTACCTAATCCGAGTTCAAGTCGTCAGTGATGTAGTCAACAACCGAGCTGACAGCGTTGAACCGAATGGTGGTTAACCTGTAAAAGATTCTCCAACGTATGAGTGTAATGGGATAGATGATACTTGCTGTTGACCTAGGTCATATTTATAAGACCCTGTCATTAAAGACGGTATATTTCCCATAGTATTGGACCTTAGGAATCAAGAATTACTATAATATAACTTGATTGAGGTCAATTAGAATCAATTAGAGTAAATTGATATGGACCATAATATTCTATTAATTGGCAACTAAGAGTGGGCTGGGCCGTCAGAGATTTGGGTGAATCTGGCTTCATTACCGGATAGGTAGACGGGTAGGTACACTAAATATTATAGATCTTTTATAATTTATATGAAACATTTCAAGATTTTGTTGTTTATTTTTGTTTTTGTATTTTCTGATTTCATACTATCTATGATTCCAAATTAGCATGACAATTTCAATTTGAACCCCAGTTTATTGCAATAGACTCTTTGAACAGGGCATGGTCTTTTGAAACTCTTTCCTTTCGTTTTATTCACTGCAACTGATGTATTTGAACAAAGTACGTCAGAATGCTGCATGAGCACCATTGCACCATATTAATGTTGTGTGTAACATGGAAATTTCAGCTTATTTGCACCGTAACTCCAGCATCCAGTAATATGGAAGAAACTCATAATACCTTGAAGTTTGCTAGCAGGGCCAAACGAGTAGAAATATATGCCTCACGTAATAAGGTCCGGTTCATATTTTTGTGTCCACAGAATATCTGTTAATTAGCCGCATACCAGTCTATTATTCGTAAAAAGAACTGCGTGACTATTATCATGTCGTGAGGTTCCTGATCGATTATTGAATATTTTGTTAAAACAGATTATTGATGAAAAATCTCTAATTAAGAAATACCAGAGAGAAATTTCAGTCCTTAAACATGAACTTGATCAGCTTAAGAAGGGAATGCAACTTGGTGTCAACCACGAGGAGATTATTAGCTTAAAACAAAAGGTTTTTAGCCTCCCCGGCATTGTTTCATTTCTCATTTCTTACTCTAGTTTTTTGTATTTGTGTTCGAGATCCGATTCTAATTTTGTACAACTGACATATGAGTAGTTGGAAGAAGGTCAAGTTAAAATGCAATCAAGATTGGAAGAAGAGGAAGAAGCGAAGGTTGCTCTTATGAGTCGGATCCAGAAGCTAACAAAGCTCATTCTGGTTTCATCCAAGAATGCAATTCCGGGATATGTAACTGAAGCTACCAGTCACCATCAGAGTGACTCTGTTGGCGAGGATGATGTGAGTTCTTGTTTCAATCAGTGTGAAGTGTGTTTGACCGTCTTTTTGAAATAATAACCATTCTAAATTACAAGTTCTTGGAGCTCCTTATCATGATTTAATGCAATATTTTTGTGCAGATTGGGTTCTTATTATAAATCTTGCCCTGTCGTAGTCCCTCGAGCATCTCATTTTAGGCTTAGTTAGTTAGTTCGTTGCATCTACGGGTAGAAATAAGTTGGGTTTGAATGTTTTAGCTTGACTTAATTCTTAAATTTAGGACCGATGCTGTTTAAAAAATATTTGAATTAAATAAACTTGTAGGAAAAAAAAATTGAGCTTGCCTATATAGTAAGTCTTGCTTGACCTGAGCCTACCTGATATAGGCTAGGCGATTGGCCTCCACAAGCAGTTTTGGCCAATTTTCACCCCATCGCAATATATTGAAGTGTAAATGTTTTTAATGAAGTGGTCAAGTATTTTATCCTTGCTACTCTTTGCTTCGTAATTAAATTAAATTTAAGCAAGATAATTCTAGCGTCAGCATTGTCCATATTTCAAGCACAAATGGCGTTCTCGTGAGCGGTATGCGATATAAATCATTCTTAAGCCTCTACCGCTTTACGCTTTCAGGCTGAGTTGGTTAATGACTTCTTAATTATGTGATTTCAAGTATTTGTTATTATCAGAAAGATATCTTCCTTCCATATAAACCTAGCTTATTCCTTTTTCTTCCAGAATTATGATGCCCTACGTGATGGATCTCTTTTGATTGAAAATGAGATTCAAAAAGATGTTTCCACTGTGTCATCTGATCTGTCTCATGATGTTAGACATATAAGATCGTCAAGTAGACGGAATGAAGAACTCTCCCCAACTATCAGTACCATCACTGAATCAATACGACTACCAGCGGTAGATTCATGTTCCCATTCCCCCTCAAAATATCTGTTTGCTTGTCTCATTCCATAATATGCATATTAAATGCCTCATCTGCGGGAATGTGTCACAGTCCTGGCTAAAATAATGCATAGAGAAGTTATTAGAGGGCCTATCTAAATTTCAAAAGCTTGTTAAAGCCTCAAACTCAGCCGATGCCGTGATAGTGGGGTTCCCTTGTGACTTATGAACGATTTCTTTATTTTAATGTTTATATGTAAATACTGACAAAATGTCCATCGCTGCGATGTTTTTAAAAAAGTATTGCCTTTTTGCTGACTATTTTATTTCACAGTATTTTCAGTCTTCAAAAGTGTTTGCTTACTTATATACCTTACTAAATATCCTTTCTGACTGAATATTAAATTGTAGGGAGGGATGACAATGTCTGATGAGATGGATCTTCTTGTTGAGCAAGTCAAAATGCTTGCTGGAGATATTGCTTTCAGTACCAGCACTCTGAAACGCTTAACGGAGCAGTCTGTAAATGATCCTGAAAGCTTCAAAACACAGGTATTCTGCGAAGTTTTCGCACAAATTGCTAGATGCGGAGCAGAACTAATAAAGTATTTTCAATACTTCAATTTTTCCGTAAAAACAAGGAATACATCATTGCGGCGGATGTGCCAAAATTTGCGACATATTGAAATCATGTGTGTACCTCGTACTCTCCGTTTCTTATGGCAGAGAGAATTTAGCTTGGGAAGTTACCAGACTTCCAGTGCAGAATGCGAAGTTGGAGTCGAAAGCCCGAAAGCCCTTCTGCCACTCCTTCCTTCCTAAATTCTTTTGTTTACGACTTATTTCTACTATTTTCAAATTTATCTTCATTGAAGTTTTGAAGCACGCTTGTTTCATATATGGTGTGCAATATCGAAAGTTATGATAAAAATAAAAGTAAAATAAATTTATATTTTTGTTTATGCAATTAAAAAAGTAATTATAATTGTGCCAACTCAATTTGTTTGACAATTTTTTTTTTTATAATATATCCCATAAATATGAATATACTAGTATTACGTAATTAAACTTAAAGCACTGGCTGCACATGTTTCTACAAACATATCCACGCACAATTTTTTTAAAGTGCACAGATGCTCCATTTTACAAGTTATGCACCTAGCTCTAATTGATATGACACATCGCAGATTTAAGTTTTTGGTAGAAACCCTTTATATGGAATATGTGAATTTCTTATTACAGATTGAGAACTTAGAACAAGAGATCCAAGCAAAAAGGAAGCAAATGAGCATTTTAGAGCAAAGAATAATTGAGAGCGGCGAATCTTCCGTAGCTAACTCAACTCTGGTTGAAATGCAGCAGGTGGCTATTTTGATATTGAAATTCTTTGGCATGCTACCATACTGGAAAGTTGTATTTGTATAAATGCTTCAATAAAGGTAATTTTTAATTTTGATTTCTTTGTTGTTTTGCCATAACAGACAATCACAAGATTAATGACGCAGTGTGATGAAAAGGCCTTTGAACTGGAGGTATGTCTATTATTCATCATGAGTACGTTGTACCCACTGATATTTTCCAACTAGCATTTTTTTCATTGCTTTTTATAATTTCCTTGATAAAATATGGTTTAAAGTTTATGAATTATCTAGTCAATGATTATTAGCTTATAATAACTTCTATTTTTTAATATATCTCTGTAGATAAAATCGGCAGACAACCGTGTCCTTCAAGAACAGTTAGATAATAAGGTACGTGCTTATCTTTTTGGTTGTTTTCTTCATCCTTGAAGTTGAAGATGCAGCAGAAACCGCTTATTGCTATGAGAATTTTGACACCCGTTCTTTTGTTATTTTGTTTGGCAGTGTTCCGAAAATAGAGAATTGCAGGAAAAGGTGAAGCTGCTAGAGCAGCAACTGGCAACAGTCCCTAATGGTACCTCGTTAATGCTTACTGATCAGTGTCAATTTGGAGAACACATTGATGAGCTGAAAAGGAAAATACAATCCCGGGTAACTATAACTTCATTCTTTTGAAGCCGCATGGTTAAAAGGATTATGTGCTTTCTGGATCCTTTCATTTGGTTTTCGTTTTTTCCTTACTTGGTTATTGCTTCCCCACTTGGCTGCATACTTCCTCTGCCTTCAGTTCGTTAGTTAGAAGTGATAAAATGAAGTATTATTATTTAAAATCAATTTTAAGGTTGCTGTGGGAACTACATATTTGCAGTTACTAGAATCAGTAATGGTTAATTTTTTTTGTCCAATTTACAGTTTTGGTTTGATTGAATTGCCTGACATATTTCTTCACTTTTCAGGAGATTGAAAATGAAAAGCTGAAGCTCGAACAGGTTCAATTATCAGAAGAGAATAGCGGGTTGCATGTGCAGAATCAGAAACTCTCCGAAGAGGCTTCTTATGCCAAAGAACTGGCTTCTGCTGCTGCTGTGGAGTTGAAGAATTTAGCTGGGGAAGTAACCAAACTTTCATTGCAGAATGCAAAATTGGAAAAGGAATTGATGGCTGCACGAGACCAGGCCAACTCCCGAAATTCTGTAGTACAAACAGTAAATGGTGTTAGCCGCAAATACAATGATACAAGATCAGGGAGGAAGGGAAGAATTCCTAGCCGTGCTACTGAAAGTTTCGGGGTTGGTATGGATGAGTTTGAGTCATGGAGTCTTGATGCTAACGATCTGAGGATGGAACTACAGGCAAGGAGACAGCGAGAGGCAGCTCTTGAGGCTGCATTATCTGAGAAGGAATTTCTGGAAGACGAATACAGGAAAAAGGTTGAAGAGGCCAAAAAAAGAGAAGCCTCGCTGGAGAATGATTTAGCAAATATGTGGGTTCTTGTGGCTAAGTTAAAGAAAGAAGGGACTGCCGTGCCAGAATCAAACAATGATATAAAAAAATGCGATGAGGAAGTTCATGTAGAAGATCTGAAAACTAATGACATTGAAAGTAGTATTGTCCCCAAGGAGCAGGCTTTAGATTTATCAATACCAGAAAATGAAATAACCAATGAAGAACCTTTGGTTGTTCGTCTTAAGGTAACACCCGAACTACATTTATTTGTTTGTTTCTTTCAACATGGAAAATGTGAATCTGACTATTTTTATGTAGATTCTAAGTATTTTATAGTGTCAGTTCTCAAATAGCCATAAATTATTCCTTGATAAACAAATTTGGAAGTCTAGATCTCGTTCCACATCCTTCGTCTGAAAAACCTAGGGTTAAATAAATTTTTGGTACCTCCAAAATTTACTCTGTTAAAATTGGTACCTACGGATTTTTTTCGTTATTTTTATACTCAATATTTAATAAATATGTGAATTTGTGTTAGCATACTTGTAATATATGATTAGAATGATTACTTATCAACACGTCAAGAAGACCAGCTTTGCATATTTATAAAATGTTAGGTATAAAAATGCCGAAACTTTTTTGGAGTTTCCAATTTTATTAAGGACTAATTTTTTATGTAGCAAAATTTATTTAACCTAAAACTCAATTAATAATTATGTGCTTCAGACTTCTCTCGGTATATATTATGTGAAATTAAAGTTCCTAAGCTGCGAGTGATTTACGTTTTGAATTTCACGGAAGTCACTTTTTTCTCTGAAACAATCTTGTTCAAGTTCTCAAGAATCAATGAGTGCCCTGCTTTTTTACAGTTCTTTGTCACAAATGTTTGGTAGCAAGGAGGAGGTCTAAATTCTATAGCAATGTACAGTCTGTAGAATTATTTGGACTGTGCTACGTTTACTTTGCATGATAAATTATCTTCAAATTTTAGGTGACTAGATCTCAGAAGGCATCGAATTACTTCAATTTTACTGTACAGTTATGTAATCTGTAATGTAACAAAAAGCTCCATGGGTACACTTTTTTTATATGTAACTTCCTATTTTAGGCACGCATACAAGAGATGAGAGAAAAAGAATTCAAACATCTTGGCAACGGAGATACTAATTCCCATGTTTGTAAAGTATGTTTTGAGTCGTCAACTGCAGCAATTCTTCTTCCATGCCGCCATTTTTGTTGTAAGTCTTTTCCTACATTGCCTAAGTATTTTTTTTGCCTCCATATTTTCTATTTTCTTTGGTTTTACGACAATTTACAGTCTGAATTACAACCTCTTGTTTGCCATTGCAGTGTGTAAATCTTGTTCACTTGCTTGTTCTGAATGTCCGATATGCCGCACAAATATTGCAGATAGGCTTTTTGCTTTTACTTCTTGACTCTTCAAATAAAGGTCTTGCAATTTTTTAAAAGTCATATTAAAATGCTGTACAAGTACAAGTACAAAGTTATAACATGTTTTCATTTTTGTATGTTAAAAATTTCCAGGGTTTTATCTCATTGAACTAATATATCCGTGCGGCCACAGGTGCAATTCTTTCATTAGTATTTTTGTATGTAAAACTGTTTGAAAGGTATGTCGATATTATCTCTTTTTACACTACCCTGGAAATTGTATAATAGGGGGGAGGCCAAGGGGTGGGAAAAAGGAATGTAAAAGGGAAATGGAAAGGGTGTAACAAAACTGCTGAAGTACATCTGCACATAGTCTATCTATTTTTATGTAATACAGCAGATTTTTTTGTTGTATATCCTGTCTTTTCTAGAGTATAAGAACATGGTTTCCTCCTTTTCCCCTTCAGGTATTTTGGTGTTTAAACAAAAATCTTGTGATACAGGGCTTTGACTTTATTCTAAGTAAAACATGATTGCTATCTAGTACCTTGAGTATTTTTGAACCCATGTAGTAGAATATTATTAATTGAGATTTTCTCATTGATCGGTCGAAGGTTACCTGTAGTTTTTACGAACGCCAATTATACCAAACTATAAAGTTACACACTTTAAAGAAGTAAAAAGGGAAAAAACTATCAAAGCTGCTTGCAATTTGTTTTGGTATGAAGGTCAATAGTGATTGGTTAAAGTGGAATAAGGATTTGCCCGACCAAAAAAGATGTAGAATACATGTCTTCTTTTCGGTGAAGTAGTTCAAAAGTGTAAGTGCTTTTTGAAATTAAGCTTATTACCTTTATGAATTCGTTTTTCTTAAATATGTATGTTTTACAACCATTTGATATTAAAACAAAGTTTAAATATTTATTTAATATTTCCCATGCACTACTTTTTGTCCTTCAACTAAAATTTTTCATTCTTATTTAATACTATTTTTAGTTTTGGGGAGTTAGATAATATTAGTTCAGGTGATTTATCTCATAATTGAATGACATGGTTTTATTTAAGTCTTAAATATATTTAGTTTTAAAAATTCAGTATAATGCACTTTTTGTATATAGATTAAAAAAATTAGTCTTTTTTATTTTATATGTTATTTTTAGTTTTTGAGGTTACATAGTCTTAATGATTAATGATTTTATTTATATGTGAAAAAAATGGTCTTCTCAACATTTATGAGGTGGATTTAGTTAGGCAATACAGCCTTTCAACAATTATTGGTTTTTTAATGTTAGCTCTCACTTTATTCTACACAAAATGAGTTTGTTATAAGTAACAAAAGGGTGATTAACAATTATTCTTTATGACTGGTTTAGTTTGTTATAAGAAACAAAAGGATGATTAACAATTATTCTTTATGACTGGTTTAGTCTTTAATAAGTTGTGGTACTTATTTCTTATCCTACACCCTAAACTTTTCTTTATTAAGGTCTTCATTGGAAAGTGATAATTAATTTGGAGCAGTTTGGAGAACCTTTACGCCGGCGATGTCATTTCATTCTTGTGAGAGATTACGAATATGAGGGAAGAACGGGTGAACTCGAAAAACCTGCAAAATTGGTAAGCCTAGACTTAAAAAAATTGTGACCAAAATTTGAACTGGTCAATTTTTTGACTGCAACTAAATGAGTTTATGCCGAATCGACTCATCGGCCTATAGGTTGACTGGTTTTATAAAATAACCATTATATTTAAAAGTAATACTATTTTTAAAATGTATACATAATTATATATCAAATCATTATAAGTTAAATTTAAATTCAATAAGGCTGAAATTTTAGAGATATGTATTTGATTTTTTCATTTAAATTTATTTACTTTTTAATTTTTTAAGGTCAAGTCACGCAAAACGTTTATATCTAGTTTAGAAAATGGGTTCAGTCCGCGGATACAAATTTGACTTTTCTTCCTACATCCTTCAATTAGTGAAATGACTGAATTGTCGTGGATTTTACATTTTTCTCTTTCCTCCTCTTTTCTCCTTTCCTGCTGTGTTCATTCCCGTTTACATCTCCCTGGCTTCACCACACTACCACTGCACCATCTCCACTATAGACTAGAGGAAAAACGTTCCAGAGAATATAAAAAACCTACAAATTTTAATGACCTGTTGTCAGACCACTTTAAAAAAGTGAGAAAAGAGTGAAAAGGAAAAAAATGTTGCGGAATAATGTGTTTGCCTATATTTACTGAAAAATTCTAATAGTGAATGTTACTGAGCACTAAAGCCTCTAATCAAACAAATTAAACATAATATCTCATGAACTCCGATGACTGAAAAGTAAAATTTTTAATTAGACGATAAAAAAAACTTATACACAAAGTTAGAGGATTAAAACAATTTTTAAATATTTAATGGACTTTCAAAATAGAATGTTAAATAGATAATTTCTATTTAACGTCACTAAGCCTGTTTATCTCCAAAACTAAAATTAACCTATTATATGAAAAGACTAAAAAACATTTATAAATTATTGAGGCTAAATAGATAGTGTCTCATTTCGGAGGAATAAAAATATATTTAAGTTTTAAAAAATATTGGCACCTGTTTTTGCAAAATTTGGCTCAAGAAAAATCCTTTACGACAAATTAAGCAATGTTGTTCTTGTGGGAAAAAAAATGGTGATTCGTTTAAATCTTGCTTGTTTATTGGGTCACTTGATACGCTTTTTACAACAACGTATTTAATAATTTTTTTAATAAAAATACTATAATATTAGTGTAACTTTTAATCCATTTTTTTAAAATTAATCGATATAATATATATATATATATATATATATATATATATATATATATATATATATCAAATCAATTATATATATCCAAGTAAATGTAAAACAATTGTTTAAACAATTTTTAAAATAAAACAATTTATTTAAATATTTTTAAATTGATTACTTTAAAATCGATTTAAAAATATGTTTTTATAAATTGATTTTGAAACAATCTATTTTAAAAGCTCCTTTTTAAATCAAAATTGAGTACTTATACACCGGTTCCCTTAAAATTCGATTTAAAAAAAGTTAAATTCATGAGAAACCAATATAAAAATGTCATTATATTTATTACACCGTCTTTTTAATGGAGATGTGTGATATTCCACTAACCCCGTCTCACACTTATTATCATTGTGTTAAGTCTTAAAGGCTTAAAAACTAATTTTATTTTGTGTGTCAATCTAAAAACAGAGACTCCCAAATTGCAATATGCTTTTGCTAACTGCAACTGTGAATTTGTTGTTTTCGTAGTCTTGTTATGTTGTAGTTTCTATTTATATAACTGATGATGAAGACAAATATCCTATCTATTTTCATTTTATTTTAAATATTTACAAACAGTTTCAATTTTTTTTTTTCTTTTCATGTGAACATCGCATGATGTACAAATTTCAAATGGTTTTACTAAACTATTAGCAAATTGGATTTAAGAATAATTATGCTAAAGAATTGTCTGTACTGTTTAGTTGTCACTTATATTTAAATCACGTAAGGTTAGGTTTGATTTTTTACATTACTGTTATGTTTTATTTGTTAAAGTGCAGAAAACGAATATAGATAAAAATATATATGAGTATTTAGCATCTACGAATATGAATATGAATATGATTACAATTGTTACAGACAGAGAAATATGACAACGGTTACAGAACGAGTAATATAACATTTTACCTAGACTTTAGCGATTGTCTTCTCAAATATTTTTTATTCAAAGATCGTAAGATATTTAACCAAATGTTGAGATTTTTTTTTTTTTAATTTAAATACAGTTAGTATTGTCAACACTTTTACTTCGTTTGTCTCAAAATAATTGTAGTTTTTTTCACTGATAAGGATAAATATACCTTTCAAAATAATTTTATTGACATGATATATATATATATATATATATATATTATTTTGACACAAACATCTTTTAATGAATATATTACATTTTAATAGACAATTTAAAATTTCTGTTAGATTACTGAATTACCAAATAAATATGGGACTGGGAGAGAGTTACACTACTGATCCTACGTTCTTCTTGTTGTTTATTGGGAAAAGGTTTCTCCATTGCAATCATGATTACCTTTTCCAACTATATATACAACTGTCAGTTGTTTATATGTCATATGAGCATTTACTTAGATACAAAGAACTTGTTTTCATAAAAACTGCTAAAAGGTGTTAGCTGACCCCATATCAAGAAAGAAGAGTACTCTATCTAATGGCGTATTTTGTTCTACAGAAAGAGAAAGGAAAAAAAAAGATGAAGTCTCAGCCGAGAAAAAAAATTACAGAAAACAAGACCCATTCCACTAGGATCTCCAGAAAGTAGGGATTTTGGTGGTTTCCATGAACTTTTAGTCTTCAACGTATACACAAAACCAAAAATTGCAGAAAAGAAAACAAGGGTATATTAACTCTGCCACAAATTTTGACACAGTTGATTAACGAGAGCGTTTACTTGTTTTTACTGAAGGAGGAGTAATTGAGGGAACTTTGTAGGTTGAGTAGTCATAATTATGAATCCAATTGGAGTATCCTTCACCAGCTTTGGCTTTTGGCATTTCCATAACCAAAGAATCAATCTGAGGATAAAGATTCGAAGCAGTGCTAAATTGAGATTGCAGTGGGATCGAGCACATGCTCCCTTGAACATCTTCATTCTGAAACGCTGATTGGTGATCACAATCCTGAAACAACCCTTCAAACTTGTTAAACAAAAATAAACCTTATCTAGGTCTCTTAAATTATGGATACTAAATTAACTAAATATCATACCTTGGAGAATGCATCTGATGCAAATGAAGCATCAAAAAGGTCTTCCATGCGGTAACCGGGAATGGTCTGAATCAAGTACTCAGATATGCTGCTTGTTGAAACCAAACTGGAGTCACAAGCTAATCCTGCAGTGCGAGAAGAACCAATATTTTGGTTCGAGAGTGAACTTTGTGGAGTAATTTTAGAACGAGAAGTTAAGGTTGTTCTTGTTCTTTCTTCAGTGGCAGATTCAAGCTTTATCCCAGTTAGAAGAAATCTGTTGTGTGTCTTGGTATGTTCGTTAACCCCATGAATCGAAACGTCACATTGTCTACAAAGTAGAGTTCTGTCCTCTTTGCAAAACACATAAGCACGCTTCTCCTGCCAAAGAGTTTAAATAACGTAAGCTGTCTCTGAAACTCGTGGGAAAAAGATGCTTATAAAGTACTGTTAGATTTGATTATTGAACAATATGGGACTAGTTTAATGCTTCAAAACATAATTCCATATAAGGGAAAGAGAGAAGGAATGAGTACATGACAGATATCACAGAGGGTGGTGCCTTTGGAGGTGGGGTGGTGGAGAGAGAAGCGTTTGTGTTTGTCTGCTAGCTTGTTGGCATGGTGGATGGTGCGATCACAAGCATGGCAGAGAGCTGCTTCATCTGAAGGGCAGAACAAGGAGGCCACTTCTTTGTGACACACATCACACTGGATCTTCATCTCTGCTTTCTCTTGTGTTGTGTTGTGTTATGTCTATGTTGTTGAATGTTGGATCGAAGTGTTTGGTTTTGTTTTGTTTTGTTGAGTTTTGAGGCAAAGAGAATAGAGACAAAAAAATCATGGGCTTTTCATTTTCAACATCACCATGGTGCAGGGAAAACAGGTAGGGGTATTAAGTGTGTTCTCTGAACATCTGAAAGAAGAATGCCTTAGAAGTTGTAGACATGGATGTTTCAATGGCTATCTCTTTTCTCTTTCTTTTGAGTGCAGTGGAAGTAAGCAAGTTGGCCTAATTTATTTATTTATAGCAAAAGCTTTCACCCATTCTCACTTTCTTTCATTTGGAAGCTATTATTGATTCAGATACAACTTTAATTCATGATGTTGTAGGATGAGTTAATTAAAGAATACGATAGATATAATTGTTACATAATTACTATAAAAATAATAAACTTATTATATATAAATAATGAGAATATAAGAGTGTGTTCTCATAATTTTGTATAATTATCATAAGGAAAAAAAAATACAACATCTTACGTAAATAGAAAAAAAAAATATTATGTTATAACCGTGGTTGCATTAAAAAATTGTATAAATAATATGCATCCTAGAAATAATTATGTCTCTTGTTTGTTGATTATTAATATAAATTATCTTATAATATAATTATTTTATCAATTGTCATGGTACATCTTTTATGCCTTTGCCAGCTACAGAGAGATACAGAGAGGAGTGGGGACGCTGCAGAGTTGTCAGCTTTTGGAAACCCAAGTTTTGTTGCCTTCTTTGCCGCCAGAAGTTGTATTGTATTTAACACTGCCAACACTAATTTTATGGAATATATATTTTGAAATTGTTTTCACAATTTTTTCCGAAATGAATCCATTTAAAAGATATTTACAAATGTTATCATTATTTATCAAAATAGACTTGTTTATGTTGAGGATTTGTTTTCTGGGAAATCAAAACTGTAATGAGAAATAGTATTATTATATCAGAATTTTTAATTTTTTTATCTCCTTTGCATTAATTTATAGAAAAAAAGTTGAAAAATCTTACTAGAATTGGTTATTCAGATACAAAACGTTCAACAACACTGCTTATAATTGTGAATTTAATTTTCCGGAAACTGAATTCTCGATGGACTTTTAGCATCCGATAACACTCTTGACACTGGAAAATTCGACTGTTTCAAAATCGAATTTCAACCAACTTTCTGTATTATTCCAGAATAAAAGATCAGTTTTTCAATGATCAAATATAAATAATAAACAAGTCTATTTTAAGAAATAATATTGATACATTTTTATAATATATTTATTGTGAAAAAGTCTTCTTTTCACACTATGGAGAGATAATTGAAATATGTTTTCTTTTTCATTTTAACAATTTGAAATCAGGTATATTTATTTTTAAGTCTTAAGCGATATTTATTTACTATATTAGAATATACGTCACAAATTAAACACGATAAATCTACACAACTTATAAACGAAAATATATTAATTATAGTATTCTCTTATCCTATTTCTAGGAGTAGCTACAGCTGTTAGCTTTCAATCACTTTCTAACATAACACAAAATATTATATACTGATACTGTCATATGTATATAGAATCAATCTATCACAAAAGAATTATTAGTCGAGCAAGATAAAATATCTTTTAATAAATTAAAATTAATTATCATTTTTTAAATATCTTTTTGGTAAATTCGCATGTGAGAATGCAAAATGTGATAAGTTTTGGCGAAACATGGAGGCAGAGCCAGAGAAGCCTCAAACACAGTGTCTTTGGAAAACAAGTTCAGAATCTGAAGTTGAATTGTTTTCAATCATAATGTCTCAAACAGTGCATTGAAAAGTGATATTGTAATGTAAACTCACGTTTTTCTTGCCCATATTGTAATATTCCAAAGCATCAATTATTGTGATGCACCATGCCTCAAAAAGGAACTTTGTCAATGTAAAAACGTGCTTTTTATCAGCTTATCGCCCCCATCTAACATTCAAAATGCTGGTGTCATTCCCAGCTAACATTACCAAAAAAATTATTATAATAAAATATGCATTTATTTATACAGAAATTTTAGACTTTTCTTACTTATATCATATCCTCTTGAAAATTGTGCCCCTCTTGTTGCGTGCACAAACCAAATTTTGGTTTGTCAAAAACTAATTACATAAAGATAAGGTGATTTTCATAAGATAAAGATGGCTTTTATGTTTTTTTTTTATTATTTTATCTGATAGGTATGATTGTCTTGGTTAATCTTGGATAGCTTCATAGATGATATTTGCTAACAGATATAGTAAATAATGCATATCATGAGATTTTGATATATTTATATTATTTTGAAATTTTCTTTGTATTAGTCCTATTATAAATAATCTTAATATTTTGTTACTGTATAATTATTTAATTTTTATTTAAGTGTTTATTAATATAGAATGGAGATATTTTAGAGTGTCAAGGGTTTATGATGAAATATTCTAGAAATAAAATACTTACAAAGTTGAATCTAATTCTATTTCGAATTTAAAAAATAAATCATAAGTATTTACTTATTTTTTTTAATTTATTGAGTTTTTAAATTATTTTTTTTTACTTCTAGTCGCTAATATTTATAATTGCCATCACTTATTTATGAACTAGGAGACAAAAATGAAAAAGATGGATTGAATATAAAATTTATACAAAACCCTAAATGCTTTTAAGCTCATATTTGAAATTTGCTTAATCACGAGATACAAGATCGTTTCTGAAAATTAAATGAACCCCAACAAGAATCTAAGGTCACATTTAAAATTTCTTAATTTTTTATGCTAACACTTTGTATTTGTTTGTATTATCATTTAAATTATACAAGTTGTTAAACTTCAAATCATTAGATCAACTAATTCTAGCTTGCTTGAAAGATTATTTTGAATCATTTTATTTTTGGAGACAAATTATGATCTGTACCGTATGGCCACTGACGAGTACTTAGGCCAAGGAGTACTAGGCCGAGAAATCCCTAAAGAAATTATAAGTGCCCAAATCTACAGGAGAGGCCGAGGAGTACTAGGCCGAGAAGTCTCTAAAGAAATTATAAGTGCCCAAATCTACAGGAGAGGCCGAGGAGTACTAGGCCGAGAAGTCTCTAAAGAAATTAGGCTGACAAGTGTCTAAATCTACAGGAGAGCCCGAGAAGTACTAGGCCGAGAAGTCCCCAAAGAAATCAGGCTGACAAGTGCCCAAATCTACAGGAGAGGCCGAGGAGTACCAGGCTGAGAAGTCCTCAAAGAAATCAGGCTGACAAGTGCCTAAATCTACAGGAGAGGCCGAGAAGTACTAGGCCGAGAAGTCTCCAAAGAAATCAGGCTGACAAGTGTCCAAACCTACAGGAGAGGCCGAGAAGTACCGGGCCGAGAAGTACCGAGCCGAGAAGTACCGGGCCTTCTTTGTATGGGAAACAGACACCTTACATTCCGACAAAGGAGCAAATCCCAATAAACGGCGCTTGCGGTACCTGACAAAGAAGAGATCACACGCCTTCTCAATGTCAGAGACTGCAGTCTTCCCTCTGACATTGTGCAGAATAGCAGCCCCGGGCAAGGAAGACTACACGTCTCCCCCCGACACAGCGCAACGCAATTATCGTATTCCTGAGAGCCAAGAGGCTATACGTCTTCCCGACAGGCTAGGCATAACAGTATAAATAGGTAATGGCGAACATGGTCAAAAGACTTTTTTTGGCAAGGGGGAAAATCTGCTTTAACACGTTATACGATATACTTCTGGTAACTGAGAGTGTACTTCTGAGGAGACCAGAGAGAGACCAGAATAGTTGATACCTGGAAGTTTTATTTTTAGTCTCAAAGCTCCGCAAAAACTTTTATTGTTCTAGACCTTCAGGCTCCCTAGGAACATGATCTATAAAAAAATGATACACACCTCACTCGTTAATGTGTATTGATGGAGTAAAATATAAATTAAACTCACTCAAAAGAATCTTTCGAACTATGATCTTCTGGTTTGAAGTTTAATAAGTCACTCACTCCAAAATAAAAGAAAAAATGTTCTAAAAGAGTATAAGCTATAATTTACAGTGCTGCTTGGCTTTAACGTAAACATTGAGCAATAACAACCCCTTTTGGTTTTTATTAATTCTGAGTTTTTCTTGCTGCTTTTTTTCCCTTTTGAAAACAATTAAGAGTGGTTGTTGCAGAATTTGCTCCCCTTCAACCATGTAACAATTGACCAAATGAAGCGCACAATTAAGCAAATCTTGGAAGTGCAAAAATCAAAGTGGGAAAATGATTAAATAAGTAAGTCGGCAAACTAAACGACAGAAAACACTTTTTCCGATATGCAAGGTTCATACGTGTCATCTTGCATCAGAATCTCTGAAACACGATATTGTAGGAGACATGCAGGTTTCGGAGAACAAAAAGGTGGGCAGAAGATAAGAAAGGAATATTTCTCTTTTGATTCTTCACATGGATCACTTTTTCAATCACCAATAGTGTTTTATGCATTGTGATCCAACATTTTTCAAACAATTTTCCAAATATACTGCTAGATCATAGTGGGTTTTATCTCCCGGTAAAATACTATTAACAGTCCGATGAAAATCGAAATTTTTAACATCATGTCTAAACCCTAATTGACTGTGTGGTATTTTATTTATTTGAATATATAAAAACAAAAGTAGATTTTAAGTTTAATTTAATATTATAGAAATGTTTTTTAAGATGAAATTTATATTCATTTATATTAAAAAGTCTTATTTTTAGTTAACTTGAAATTTTCATCATATTTTCTATAAAAGATCTCTTAACTTATATTTATTTACGAAAGGTCTTTTAATTTATAAGGTAATTAAATAATGAATGACTGATAACTGTTTTATTAGAATAAATTATATAAAAAATAGATTTTAATTTTAATTTAATTTTATAAAATTAGTATGTAAAATAAGATTTATATTATTGAAAAATCTTATTTTTATCCATGTAAAATCTCCAACAAAGATGATTAAATTAAATAGACGTAATTAAGTTTTTTTTCTTTGAATATTTAAGGTTTTTTAATCCTAAAATGTTGTTGAAAAACATCCTTAATCCAACACTTACCCAGTCTAACCTCTGATTCATGGGTTTGACCATGACTTTAGAGGATTTACACTGTTTTGTACCGATTGATTGATATGTTTGATCCTGTGACTATGTCGAACCGATTATGGTTGGTCAAAAGGTTCTGCCCTGACGCATTTTGGGAACATGGGTGAAACAAGAACCTTATGAATGCTTTTAAAACATTTTCATATTGGGAAGCAGCTTGGCCCCGTTGAAACGAGTTCCACACTTCACGGTTACATTATTTTATGGAACATTTTCACTTAATATGGAGACATCGTTCATTGGCCTTATAATTGTCTTCAGCCTTTCGCCATCAGTATTTGTGTACACAGCTCAGTCTTCTCAACCACTTATACCATGCTTAGGTCAAACTTTTAAAGATAATTTATGAATTTTATTAAATAATAATGATATGGTATTTCATATAATCTCACATCACTAACCTCACAAAGACTCAAAATGAAAATAATTTTAAAAATACTATTTTCCTTTAAATTTTTAAGACTTCTTATAAAAAGATGAATTCAAGATGAAACGTCAAACTCTAAACTTAAATTTTTGGATAAGTTTATTGACTGGACAAATTTAATTGTCTTTTACAATTTTAAAACAAAATCATACCTTTTAATCTAATCCGATTGACTTCAAAATTAATTTAGAGATGTTTTAATTTGAAAATATATATAGCATGTTATTCTAATAAATTCAAAATGTGTTTACTCCATTGCCATATAATAGAAGAAGGATAGGTGGGGTATTTTCAATTTTATGAAGGTGCTGATGGAAGTTACGGGTGTGCAAAAGGAAAAGGAAATTGCTTCCTGCACCCCACATTTACTTCCTGTACCCCCACATTTACTTTCCGGAAATGAATATTTATATTTTTATTAATTTTAGAAAATATTTTTCGTAAAACAAAAAATGACTTATGGAAAATGTCTTTCACAAGACAAAAAAATGATTTATGAAAAATATTTTTCGTAAGTACTTTTTATCTTCTGAAAAACGTTTTCCTAAATTACAATGTTTTTTTACGGAAAATATTATATGTAAACAACTTTTTCTTCTACTAAAAATGTTTTCTGTAAGTCACTTTTTATCTTTTGAAAAATATTTCCTAGAATTAAAACATTTTCTTATGGAAAATGTTTTATGTAAGTAACTTTCTCTTTTATGAAAAATGCTTTCCATAAATACTCATTCGCACTTTTTTTCTTTTAAAAAACGTTTTCTGTAATATATAAATCTTTTGTAAAAAATATTTTTTATAAGACATTTTACACGTTCCACAACCAATTAGAGTTTTCATTTTAAATATTCATTTATGTGAAACGAACTCTGTACCCCATACACGAAATCAATATGTCACTTACCTCCCACTAACTGTCAGATAAGCTTTCCTTGCAGCACCTGAAGAACGTCCACACCACTTTGAATATCCTGAAAAAGGTATTATCAATTTATAATGAGGTGCATGAAGCAAATGTGGGGTGCAGGAAGTAATTTAAAAAAAAAACCCTTACTAGCCGATACTTCCTTAATCATGAAATCACATTTTGAGTGGATTAGTTTATGGGTGTTCAAAAAGTAGAAACACCCTTCTTGGCCCAGACTTCCCTGACCATAAAATCAAATTTTGGGCCTACGCTTTATTTTTGTATGGACAATAAAAAATTAAATATTATAAAGAAATTTTTGGACAGGTATGAAGTATATGGTTGTTATTTGGATGCGTAAAACTTAAAGCGTCACTGGAGAGGTGTCTCTCTCTCCCGCCATTGAAGTAGCTATCTATCCTTCTGAGAATGAGAATACACGCCTTTTGTGTCTCCAATTTTGCCTCTGTGCATTCTCCTTTTCCTAACCCTAAGGTACCTTTTTCAAATTCCTGTTTATGTATTTACACTATTTAGTTTAATCTCTGTGATGCTTACTGTTAAATCGTGTTATCTATAGGCTTCACTTTTGCGAGATTGGAAACTTCGGAAGCAAGTGTTGAGCTTGGGGCAGACGCCATTTCCATGGAATTCGAGTTGCAGAAAGAGGAGGTAGTAGCCATTCGTGTTCGTTGTCACTGATCAGTGAATTTTTTCAATTAACTATTGGATTGAATTGAACTTCTCAGAACTACACTAGATTAAACTCTTAAAAACTATGCTGTTTTTGATAAAAACTGAGTTAAACCATTTTGTTAGTTTAGTTTTAAATACTGAATTGTTTTATGACAGTAATATAAAAAAAACATGAAAGTAGTTGTTGTGTTTAGTTGTACAATATCAAACAAAACAATAAAGCAAGATAAACGATATCAAAATGTTAAACAAGATGAATAAATTATTTCTATTTGAAAAAGTTAAAGTCATTGACTATATATAGCATTGAAGTTCAACTTCATGCAAAATTATCTTGGTCATTATTTCATATTTAAATATGTTTCTATACGCAGAAGTGTAATGACTTCGTTAAGAGTTTTAGAGAAAAGAATGTCAAATTTGGTAGCCTTAAAAGCCTGCATTTGGATTTAGTAGTAGCTAATTAGTAGCTTTGCCATATTTGGAGTATTTTGTCTAAAAAATGTCCTAAGGTGTAATGAACTGTTTTGGGCATAATTCAATTCAGTTAGTATGAAGTTTGCTAGGAAGAAAAGTGTTGATTTGAAATTGAAAATGTTATTCTAAAATTCAGTTCAGTTTAGAGTAAAAGAAGTACTTCAGTTTTGTTTAAGAAACACTTCAGTTCAGATATCTCAAATAAAGTTCACCACATTTAGAGACAGTTTAGATCAATTTACTCAATTTGTTTTTCAATCCAGTTTCGTTCCTATAAACTATTTTGTCACTTTAATTTAATTATCACCCAATTCTGTGCAGTTCAATTTTTTTGCTACCCTTAACTGTATCATGTGTCATGAAGGTTTATTTTCACTTCTAGTGTTTTATTCTAATTATATTTTATTCTAATATATTATAGTGAATGATTAAGCTATTAAGAGTCAAAATAGTGAAATGGCGTGTTTGGATCTAAAAGCAGGACAACTTTCATATGTGCAGCCAATCAAGAAGCCGAGGATGCTTTTAAGAAGACTGTTGAAATTGATAGGCTCATAGATACGCTCAGAGAAGCTAATCCTCGCGAAGTAAGATTCATTCTAATCAACTTTTATAGCTGAATTGTGATTCAAACTCATTTAATATTTTGATTGATTGGTTTTAGATCACTTTTTACCGACATCATTATTATTTTTCTTTTCGCAAACAGCTTCAGAAACTTGTAGTTGAAAATATTCTTGCTTTCAATCCTAGCTTTTGGGTTCGACTTGCGGCAAGGACTGATACTTGCAAGTCTGAGGATGATAAAGTACACTTCTAATTTTCCGAAATGTTTCTTTGGTCACTCTTTGTATAGTTCTTTCTTTCGTTACACTAATTTTTTCTTTTTTGCTATTATTATTTAGAAAGATTATGAAGAGTTGGCTGCATCTGTCATGAGTTTGGTGGATTGCGTGGTGAACAAGGCTAATGTAACCCTCTCTTCACTGAACATTGTTAAACAGTTGTTTGCTTATCTTTGTAGCTTCTTCTGAAAATAATTTTGTTATCATGCGCTTGCTTTGCAGGAGAAGATAGAGTCTTCCACTGATGTATTGAAGGCAGTACTAAAACCTGTTATTGATGAGGAAGGAGAGATTCCATGGCCTCCTAGAGATCCCCAGGCCGTAACATTAATGGAAAAGGTGCGTTCTGTTTCTCATTGATTTTTGCACAACTGGCCTATTTAATTGGAAGGACTTTCTTATAAATTTTATACTATGTCCCTGCGCCCCCCTGAGTTCCATATGTAGTATAGCAGGCAACAATACACCATTGGTGTCATCTGTTAACATTTAGCTTAATTTGTGTACTATTTGGTTTTTAGTTGTTGCAAAAATTTCTGACTGCCTACTTTCATTCTAAAACCCAACATTTGATATACGCATTGTATGTTGAGTCATTCATTCACCTTCAGGTTTTGTTAAAAATGAATGTGATTAGACTTGCGAGACCAAATGATTAATGGCAATAATTGACTAGGTAATGTGTAGATAAATTGTCTATGTGGATGTTTGGTTAAACTTGTCCATAATCACTTGAAGGAGAAGAAAAAATGAAATAAACTTGTTCATAAATTAAAATTAACTTATGTATAAGTTAAAATCATATTTTGATATTGGAGAACTTTTGCAATTTAGCTTATGCTCGAGTTAATTTTAGTTTATGGAGAAACTATTTCAATTTTTCATGCTATCTTTTTCTTGTAGAAAGGCTTGTAAAGAAATTTATCTAAAAAGACTCCATGTATTCCTCTACTCCCCTGTAATGCAAGCATAACTGAGATAAGCACCATATAGTCATTTGGGAAGTTAAAAGTAAACAAGGTGTATGCTACATCGTGGATATTTGTTATTGTTTATGTGTTTCTTCCCTTATAATTTCTAAAGAAGAGCTTTCGTTTTAGTTAGCGATTGTATTTGCTAGTGGATTGTTTTGGTTATTTGTAAATATTTCCAGCAAGTCCACTATCTATATAAATTTTAACTCCCAATCATTAGGAAATAAGTCAAAGGGAACAAGAAGGACAACTGGATGAAGGATTCCTCGCTGAAGTTAATGCACAGCTACGACAAGTAAGTCTTTCTTTTTTTGTTTTGCTTCTACTGCTTTTTATTTAACTTACAATTATTTCAGTTGTCAATACTCGACCGACCCTTATACTCTAGTAACAACAAACGCTGTCCAATCCTCACTGTCTATACTATACTTGTTCTTAAAACTTGCTGCAGTTACTTATATGTCAATAAATGTACCAAGTGACCCTCAAAAATTGGAATAAAAAGATACTAAGCGTGTGCGGAGTCAACAATTGGGATAATTTTTAAGGCTTTCTAATATTGGACATTAAACTAGTTATATTTCACAACAATTTCTGTTGTGCGTGCATTCCTTTGGTATATAGCTCAGATTTCTAGTCAGCTTCCTTTTCTAGTAGGATATCGTTTGAGATATTTGCATAGAATTGCTCTGTTTGTTCTATGTGTATTTTGTACATGATTCACACTTTCCCCCTCTTTTCCATTGCAATATTACATATAATGAATTACTTGTTTGTTTATCTTGCCTATAACGAGCAGGCAAAGGAAGATGGTGATAAGCCTGGGCTCGAGGCTATGTTACAAAAGGTGTTGCAGCTCTATGCTTCCAAAGTTCTTTCAAAACGTAGTTATGCCGCTAAAGGTATGTTCGTAGTTGATGTATTCTATGCAGAAAGTCCATTTCCAAATAGATGAGTGTTTGCTTTTGAAATAATGACACCAATCAGTGGCAGGGTTAGTTTTGCTGTTTATTTTATTTAATTATTTTTCTTCTTTAAATTTATGTGTACATTTAATTTCTTGGACAGGATATAGAGGATTAGAAAATGTGGGAAAGTAACTTGAATAGATTAAGTTAAATGCTGGAATTTTCATTCTACTTGCTACGGTCAAACTATAATTAAATGCTTATGTTTTCTTTTTATTCGATCATGGTTGATAGTTTAGTTCTCTTATTTTCCCTTGTTTGTATATGATCTTTTTATGTGCTACAATTTTTGTTCCTTTTAGATCTGAAAACTCTCTCCCCCTAATGAAGAAAGGCACGGTATAAAATTAAGCGTATTGACTGTTAATTGTGAGGTCGTAGAGGGAACAGCTAGGGAGACAGCGTTTGGGTTTTTTTCATGTTGTCAAAGAGTGTATTACAATTTTTAAAATGACAACAGGAATATAATTAAAGACGTCATACCACAAGTTTCCAAGTATAAATATCTAGGATCAATATTGCAAAATGATGGGAAAAATAATAGGAATGTCGCATTTAGGATGGAAAAGCGATTTCTAAAACTGAGAAAAGCATCATTAGTTATTTGTGATATCAAAGTATCTGTCAAAAATGGAGACAGGCTCTATACTATTGATATGCATCTGGTTATACTATACGGTAGTGAATGTTGGGTTTTAAAGGGACAAGGGAAAAAATGAGAGTAGCATAAATAAGAATGCTAAGATATATTTGCAGCTAAACAAGAGAGAAGAATATGCAAAATGATTGTATACGAGGTGGTATTTATGTGACCCCGATTTAGGAAAAGATGATACAAAGTTGGTTAAGGTAGGTTGGACACATACAAGAAAGACCACTACGACACCTGTGCCTAGAGATTGCATGGTTTTTAGTTCATGAGGAGGGGGAGGAGCAGATCAAAAAAAGACACTGGAGGAATTTTTTCAGAGAAATTTCATAATAAATAATATCTTTATAAGATTTAATCTCTAACAGCTGCATGACATCGTGTGATTGGTATAGCTAATCTCACTGATTTCGGAACTAGGATCAAGTTGACTGATGCATTAGGATGTCTCCCACGTAGTGAGATCTTTTTTGTTATTGCAGCAATTGAGTTCCTGTTTGATACTCTACAATGTTGCTTATGCAAAATATCAAATTCATCTAGAAATCTCGCCATCTTTTTCTTGACTTCTTCCTTGTCAACATATCCTTATGGTTGCAGAAATATTGGGTTTTATGTCTAATTTGGAAAATTGCTGTGTTCTTCGTGCAGGGAAGGAAGTGTTAAAGGACGAGCAGTTCCTTGAAACCATAATCCAAGGTGTCTTAGTTATCCTAATCTTTTATGTTGTAGAAGAACATTCAATTGTAAATTTAATATCAGAATTGTGTCTCTGGTTCTTGAGAAAGAGTCGCTTCGTAATTTTCAAGTTTGTGTTTAATTTCTCGTTTTTTTTTTCATCCTCTTTAATGTAATGTATTGTGTGGTGCTTGATTTTATTTTTCCAGAAATATCTTTTTATGGATTTTGGTTTCACTTGGTTTAATAGTAAAAGAAAAACACGTGTGAAACAATGAAAAAAATGTTTATATGACTAATCTTATCTTAAAACCAAATACAACTTGTGAATCTGATAAAGAATCATGGAAAATAGTTTATATGAAAGGGATTTTGGCAAACCAAATTAGTGAAACTTTAATTTATAATATTACTGATTGGCGGTTTTTCTTTATTTCTGCTTATCTATTCTAGATTAATACTGTCACACCTTTTATCTATTGATACATAGCTTGTTTCAATGATCAATCATTGTTTATCCCTTGCAGCTCCTGAACAAGAATGGAACAATATTTTGATCAATGGATTGACAATTGGTGCGGGGAATATATCAGCAGAGGAGCTCTCCGCTGTCTTAAAGAAACGAATTGAACGCGTTTTGATTCGAACTGTGAGATCGAGCATTGTGTTTATTCATGCGGTTATTGTTCCTTTTCTGTCCTCTACTTAACTGATGTTGTTTCTTTGATTTGTCCTTGTTGTTCTTTCTCCTCACTGCGTGCTGCTAAAAAACAAAGGAGGGAGGCTCTTACCGACAGCGGATTCTGACAGAGTACCTGAGAGGCATTGAAAAGAGAGCAGAAGAGATTGTTCAAGCGTTTCAGGGGAAACCACAATAGCATTTTCTTCGAACCTGAAATTGGCCTGGCAATTAGAATGTCATAAGCCAAAGCAATGTTCTGCATGATGCTGGAAGTGGTTTCTTATTTGTAGAGCAGATCAAGCTGATACACTGAGCTGGAGAAATATGATCACATTTCTTCAAGCAGTAGCAACGCTCACACGGATCGGAGGATTGGCTTTCAGAATAGTATCTGTTGACTTTCATATTCAGTTAGCAGGTTTTGTAATATCTCCTCACGCAATAATTGGAAGAATATATACATATTTATTGTAATATTGTAATCTAGTAAATTTGCAAGTCTTTCTTAATGAATGTCTTACGCACGGCCAAACAATTAATTACATATTTAATTATTTCAAAAAATAAATATTAATCATTTGTGGTTTCAATTTTGTTAATGTTTTCTTTTTAATAAGTTTTTGTTTGTATAACCTTAGGCACTTGCATATGTTTATTTATTATTAACTTGTGAAGATGCACCGACAGTGATACACTGTTTCGAGTGAATTGCAATTCTTTTAAAAGAATGAAATTTGAAACAGAAAAATATAACAAATTATTAGTATTAATGAAGAGTGTATCTTAAGAATTTTCAGCGCGCTATTTTCTTGAAAGAAGTGCAGAGGATTTAGATCGAATTCACGTGCGTGGTACAACTCCTGCCAAATAATTGGAGGTTGTATAGGGCTTAAAGGTTGTTAGATCTTTTTAGCACCGTTTAACATTTAATCCAACCACAATTAATCCAACAATTAGTATATTAATTGTTTAATTTGTGTGTACCATCATAGTTTTCTAAAAGAAGGATATTCATTGAAATAGGGTGAGTACTAGTTTGATAATTAAAATTGTAATAAATTGACTCTTAAAATGAATAACATATTAAAATAATCTTAAGTGATAAATGATCAATTAATTTAGTGTTAAAATTATAATAATCAGTTAAATTTGTTTCTTTTTAATGCTCTTTTTTCTGTAAACAACCCAACGGATTCATTTGTGATGCAAATGGAGATTGGTGTATTGAGTTTTCTCGCTTGCCTACTTCGTCTACATATATTGTTAATAATTCTTTTTTTCGTGTTTGATATTTTTTGTTTAATTGATGCATGAGCGTATTTTTGTATGAGTTCAATTTTATTATGTAATTAAATTTTAGTTTCGAAACATAACGTGTTTATAAATTTATTACGTAAAACACAATAGACAAGTACGAGCATGTCATCTTCAGTGTTCTGTCTATTTAAGAAGGATAAAACTTTAGTACTCTTTATAAATCATTGTTACATTCAATATTTTTAAGGTAAAACATAGTTAATGGATATAACTTTTTTTTTTATTTTGAAATAGATATTTATTTTTCTTACATTTTTAATAAAATAATATTCATATCCTTTCTAGTTCTTAAATATATTTACTTTTCTTATATTTTTTTTTATAAAAGACATTATCTCTCTTAAATTTAAATAAAGTAATGTTAATTTTCTTTATTTTGTTTAAAAATATTTTATTCATTAAAACTTATGAAAATTAAAACATAAAAGATGTAAAAAGATAAGAAATGAAGTGTTATTTAGTAAAAAAGTAACGTCATTTATTAAAGATATGAGAAGATAAAAAATTATAAGGAGTGAGTTCTATTTTATTAAAAACATAAAAAGGACTCTGTATAGAGATGAGGTTAATCAGTATAAAAGAGGTAACTGAAATTTCCCTATTCTTTTTGAAAAGCTACTGATGGCTAAATTTACTGTGACAAATGCATGTCAATGTTTGGTGGTTCCTATTTTAGCAATTTCCAATACTATCTTTAAATGCATTTGGTCGTGGAAAGGAAAAGAAAGGTTCGTTATTTGATTTGGAAGTGGCTCGTGAGGTGTTCCCAACTAATACCTTCATTGTGATCCAATTTAGTTGTAATGGAGCAGACACACCACTAAGATTTATTTATGAATTGAAGCATGCTCACAACGTAATTTTTGGACTTGAAATACTTGAAACATGAAAAAAAAAAAAAAACTAACTCAAATATGTTTTCATTGATCCATCATCTTTATCTTTTATTTATTTACTCGTCTTTTACTTTTTTTTTTTTTGGTTCTTGTATTATAAATCAAAAAAATTTCTATCATGATCCAATAATTTATACTATTCTTTTAGCACAATATATTAAACTCTAATATTTTGATATTCAATAAATTTTTACAATCATTTCATAATTATTATTTTATTTTTTATTTTTTCATTTTCTTTATAAATACAAATTTTTAGTTTTATAAAAAATTACAATATCCTTAAAAAAGTAAGTTGTTATTTAGTTGTTAAAGTTTTATTTTCCTTAAGTCATATGTTGACAACAACAACGTCATTAAAAATTAAATCAATCATATCAATATTACTTTTTACTATAAATAATGGAGGAAGACTAAAGAAAATAATATATTTTTTTTACCTTACTAAAAAAAGTTATGATATTCAAAAACAAGTGTCTCTATAAATACATCACTGAATTTAAGATCAAAGTTCAAAAACATATCAAAAGACAAATATCCCCTAAACTCTTTTAGACTTGCAATAATAACATTTCTCAATGTTAAGAATAAAATAATAAAAAAATAGAGAAAATAAACAATGTAACAATTTACATTTATATATATATATATATATATATATATATATATATATATATATATATATATATTATATATTATAT
>Ga0099824_1000332_pt1 | contig 51674 bp, 48 predicted proteins | sample SiratrowhiteBW_FD_76837 | JGI IMG/M metagenome (GOLD analysis project Ga0099824, IMG submission 76837) | Root nodule microbial communities of legume samples collected from California, USA - Siratro white BW | ecosystem: Host-associated > Plants > Roots > Nodule | place: USA: California... | reverse complement strand
TTATTGCAATATAAATAATTTATGTTCACGATTTTAGAACTCAAATTAGAAATCTGTTTCGGATAATTCAGAAAAGCAAATCATTTTTTGCAGAATCAGTATTTGCTCCTATAACAATGACGCCATAAAAGGAAATTATAGAATTACTGTATAAACAAATTTAGTTTTAGTACTTTTGTAAATAGATTTTTTCTAAATAAGACATGCTAGATATTCAAAAAATAAGAGCTGATTTCCCGATACTTTCGCAAACTGTAAACGGAAAGCCATTAGTATATTTCGACAACGGAGCTACTTCGCAAAAACCACAAGTTGTAATTGATGCAGAAGTAAAATATTATAACGAAATTAATGCCAACATTCACCGTGGCGTTCACACTTTAAGCCAGTTAGCAACTGACGCTTATGAGGTTGCTCGCGGAAAAGTAAAAGATCACATCAACGCAAAACATGCCCATGAAGTGCTTTTTACTTCAGGAACAACACATGGTATTAATTTAGTTGCAAACGGATTTGCTTCGATCTTAAAACCGGGTGATGAAGTAGTTGTTTCTTCTTTGGAACATCACAGTAATATTGTGCCTTGGCAGATGTTATGCGAAAAAACGGGTGCTATTTTGAAAGTAATTCCAATTGATGAAAACGGAGAATTAATTATTGAGGAATTTGATAAACTGCTTTCAGATAAAACGAAAATTGTTACTGTAAATCATATTTCAAATGCGTTGGGTGTAATCAATCCAATAAAATATATTATTGACAAAGCGCATGCAATTGGCGCCGCAGTTTTAATTGACGGCGCGCAGGCAGTTCCGCATTTAAAACCAGATGTTCAGGAATTAGACTGTGATTTTTATGCTTTTTCTGGCCATAAAATGTGCGGTCCAACGGGAACTGGAATTTTGTACGGAAAAGAAGAATGGCTGAACAAGCTTCCTCCATATCAAGGTGGTGGCGAAATGATCAAAGAGGTGACTTTCGAAAAAACAACTTACGCAGATTTACCTCATAAATTTGAAGCTGGAACGCCAAACATAGCTGGTGGAATTGTTTTAGGAACTGCTATTGATTATTTAAACAGTGTTGGTTTCGAAAACATTCAGGCTTACGAACACGAACTTTTAGAACACGCTACAAATCGTCTTAACGAAATTGAAGGTATTCGAATTTACGGAAACACCAAAAATAAAGCTTCTGTAGTTTCGTTTAATATTGATGGAATCCATCCGTATGATGTTGGTTCTATTATAGATAAATTAGGAATTGCCGTTAGAACTGGACATCATTGCGCACAACCCATTATGAATTTCTTTTGTATTCCGGGAACAATTCGTGCTTCGTTTTCTTTCTATAATACTAAAGAGGAAATCGATCAAATGGTTGATGCAGTTAAGAAAGCACAAACTATGTTAAGCTAACAAAAACAAATTATATGCGAATAGTATCATTATTACTCCTGACGCTTTTTATTGCTACGGGATGCTGCAGTCAAAAAAAAGCAGATATGAAATCTACACAAATTGAATATTCTGCAATGTCGAGAGGCTATTACAAAAGTATTGTAGTCCAAAATAAATCGGTTTCTGTTGTTAAAGAACGCAACTCCGAAGCTGTTAAAAGCAATATTGATGATGCAAAATGGAATAAAATTGTTGATGCCTATTCAAAAGTAAATTTAGAAAGTCTTTCTTCTTTAAAAGCACCAACAGACAAACGCACGTATGACGGCGCCGCAATAGGAAATTTAAAAATAACTAAAGACGGAAAAACATACGAAACTGCAGGTTTTGACAATGGTTTTCCGCCAAAAGAAATCGAGAAACTAGTAAACTTATTAGTTGATTTTGCTAAAGAATAATTATGACGATAAAAGAAATACAAGACGAAATAATAGACGAATTTTCAATGTTCGACGATTGGATGCAGCGTTATGAATACATCATCGAGCTAGGAAAAAGTCTTCCGTTAATTAAAGAAGAATACAAAACCGACGATAATTTAATCAAAGGCTGCCAGTCAAAAGTTTGGCTGCAGGGTGAAGAACAAGACGATAAAATCGTTTTTACAGCAGACAGTGATGCTATTTTAACGAAAGGAATAATTGCGATTTTAATTCGTGCTTTCTCTAATCAAAAAGCAAAAGATATTCTGGAAGCTGATACTGATTTTATAGACGAAATCGGCCTAAAAGAACATTTATCTGCAACTCGTGCCAACGGTTTGGTTTCGATGATAAAAAACATCAAAATGTACGCTTTGGCTTTTGACGCTAAAAACAAAAATTAAATTTCTTCTGCCACAAATTATACGAATTAACACTAATTTTTAATTCGGGAAATTTGTGAAATTCGTGGCAAAAACAACAAATAACAAAAATGGAACAAGAAATAGACACAAACGAATTAGGAGAATCAATCGTAAGAGTTTTAAAAGGCATTTACGATCCTGAGATTCCAGTAGATATTTACGAATTAGGATTAATTTACGACGTAATGGTAAATACAGATTACGAAGTAAAAATCCTTATGACGCTGACTTCACCAAACTGCCCGGTTGCAGAAAGTTTGCCAAGAGAAGTAGAAGAAAAAGTAAAAGCAATCGAAAACATTAAAGATGTTGATGTTGAAATTACTTTTGATCCGCCTTGGAGCAAAGATTTAATGAGCGAAGAAGCTAAATTAGAATTAGGAATGCTTTAAAAAAGTATACAGTTTACAGTCACAGTCTCAGTTAAAAACTGCTACTGTGACTGTGACTGAAAACTAAAAAAAATGGAAGAAATCATCAATAAAGTTGCCAATAGTGCTTTAGAAGTTTTTGATCTTGAGGATTATTACCCAAAAGGAATGCGAGTGCAGATTGACATTTCGCAATGGCTTTTGGAAGGATTTTTATTGAAAGAAAAGGACTTTAGAGAACATCTTAAAAATCACGATTGGTCACAATATCAGGATCAATATGTAGCTGTAAACTGCAGTACAGATGCGATTATTCCGGCTTGGGCATTAATTTTAGTTGGTGTTCATCTGGCTCCTTTTGCTAAAAAAGTAGTAAACGGAACTATAGAAGATCTTGACGCAAGCCTTTATGAAGAGCTTTTAAGCAAAATAGATTACTCTGTTTACAAAGGCAAACCTGTTATTGTAAAAGGCTGTTCTAGAAAGCCAGTTCCTATGCGCGCTTACATTTTAGCTACAAATTATTTACAGCCATTTGCCCGCAGTATTATGTACGGCGAAGCATGTTCGGCAGTGCCTTTATACAAAGAGTCTAAGAAATAACCTGCAATAACACTACAGCAAACCTTAACTTTCCATTGGTTTTTAGTATATTTGGTAATACACTTCTAAACTAAAGACCATGAGAAAGCTAACCCTATTACTTTTCATTTTAGTAAATTTCACATTTGTACAAGCCCAAAATTCAGAAAAAGAGTTAATTCAAAATACTGAAAAAGCAGTAAAAAAAATTAACGATACTATAGAAGGAGAAGGGTGGAAAACAAAAGGAACTGTTTCCCTTTTATTAAATCAATCAAGTTTTAACAACTGGATTGCAGGTGGAGAAGATAGCTTTTCTGGAACGTTAGGAATCAATTATGATTTCAATTACAAAAAAGACGATTTAACTTGGGACAACAAAATTTTAGCATCGTACGGTCTTCTTCAAACCAAAAATGATGACTTCACAAAAAAAACAGATGACCGTTTAGAATTCAATTCTATTCTCGGAAAAAGAGCCTTTGGAGAATGGTATTATTCATACTTCTTAAATTTTAGAACACAATTTTCAACTGGCTACATTTATGATCAAGATGCCAATGGAAAGCAAATAAGGACTGAACAAACCAAATTTATGTCTCCTGGATATCTTACCACAGGGCCAGGTATTTACTGGACAAAAGATGACAATCTTAAAATAAATTTTGCTCCGCTAACTTCAAAATTCACTTTCGTAGACAGCGCCTATACAACTGGAATTGATAGATTTACAGGATTGCCATATGTAGACGGCAGTTATTTTGGCGTTGATGAAGGCAAAAGCATACGTTACGAGCTTGGTTTTTATGCTTCAGTTTATTATAAATTGGCGATCATGACAAACGTGACTGCCGAAAACACACTTAACCTTTATTCCAATTATCTCGAAGACCCACAAAATGTCGATATAAATTATTCCCTAAATGTTATAATGAAAATCAACAAGTTTCTATCTGCTAATTTATCGTTTCAGGCTATTTATGATGATAATGCATTTGCCGGACTTCAAACTAGAGAAGTATTTGGTCTAGGCGTTAATTTTGGGTTTTAATTATTGCATGAGCAAGATTTCAACAAATAGATTTAAAAAAATATGAATACCGCAGATTAAGGAATTATTTAGATTAAATTCTTTTAAATTTTTAATCTGCAACAAAACAAAAAACGGCTTTTGATTTCTCAAAAGCCGTTCCTTTATTCTTCTTCATCCTTTTCAACTGCATCCTTATAATCTGGATACAAGAAATTGTTGTAAGGAAAACGCGTAATATGAATCTGGCGAACCGCTTCATAAACTGTCTCTCTAAATTCTTCGAAATTCTCTTTGTTTCTGGCAGAAATAAACAACGCTTTATCCTGCCCTACATTACTCATCCAAGTTTGTTTCCACTCGTCAAGTGTCCAGTGTTTTCTGGTTCTTTCTGTGATCAAATCATCTTCATCGATAGTAAGATGTTTGTAGGCATCGATTTTATTAAAAACCATAATAGTTGGTTTGTCGTTGCTTTTTATTTCCTGTAAAGTCTTATTTACAGACTCGATATGATCTTCAAAATCTGGATGCGAAATATCTACCACATGAAGCAATAAATCCGCTTCACGAACCTCATCTAAGGTACTTTTAAAAGAATCAACCAATTGTGTTGGCAGTTTTCGAATAAATCCTACCGTATCAGAAAGTAAAAAAGGAAGGTTTTTAATCACCACTTTTCTAACTGTTGTATCTAAAGTTGCAAACAATTTATTCTCAACAAAAACATCACTTTTACCAATTGCATTCATCAAAGTCGATTTTCCGACATTGGTATATCCAACAAGAGCTACACGGACCATTGCTCCGCGATTGCTTCGCTGAATACTCATTTGTTTGTCGATTGTTTTGATTTTATCTTTCAATAACGAAATTCGGTCACGCACAATACGTCTATCGGTTTCAATCTCTGTTTCTCCAGGCCCACGCATACCAATACCCCCTTTTTGACGTTCAAGGTGTGTCCATAAACCAGAAAGTCTCGGAAGTAAATATTGACATTGTGCCAATTCTACCTGAGTTCTTGCATATGAAGTTTCGGCTCTTTGCGCAAAAATGTCTAGAATTAAGTTTGTTCGGTCTAGAATTTTACAGTCAATAATTCTTGATATATTTTTCTGTTGAGATGGCGTTAATTCATCATCAAAAATTACAGTCGATATTTTGTTTTCTTTTACAAAAAGATTGATGTCATCAATTTTCCCTGTACCCACAAAAGTCTTCGGATTAGGGCGTTCCATTTTTTGCGAAAAACGTTTAATAACTTCACCTCCTGCGGTAAAAGTCAGAAACTCCAATTCGTCTAAATATTCATTTAGTTTTTCTTCACTTTGATTCTGAGTGACAATACCAACAATTACTGTTCTCTCAAAATTTATAACTTCTTTTTCTAACATAGTCTTGAATAAGGTGCAAATTTAATCATTTGTCAGCTACAATCAATTATACAATTTTGTTTTTACATTTATATTTAAAAGAATACATTACAAAAAAAATGGAACCCGTTAAGATAAACTCAACTAAAGTTCCACTTTTCAAATGAATGGTCTAAGTTTAAAACCCTTATTCGTAAATAAACGTTTTTTCCGTTTTCACAATTCCGTTTTCTTCTATCTGAGAGCAAGAAATCGGATAGTTTAATTTGTTGTATTTGTATTTTCTGCTTATTGCAACTAATGCTGTAGATGATGGACTGAAATTAACTTCATTATTATAAGAAATTGATTCAAACTCAAATTCTTCTTCGTGATATGAAATCATAGGTACAATTACTTTGTAATTATCTCCAAAAAGACTTTGAACGATTAACTGATCAACCGATTTTTTATCATCATAAGTAAATGATTTAGAGATTTTATCTCCAACCAATCCTTTATGTCTTGACACATTATCGTTTACATAAACGTATTCTAGTTTTCCAATGATGGCCTTGTTTCTATCGCGTGACGTACGTCTTACAATAATTCCGTTTTCAACAAGATATTCAATATCATCTACTAAATTCTGATGATTGGTGCTCTTTTTTGTTGTTACTTTTACTCTTGCTCCTTCATACACAAATGAAACAGTCTTGGTAATGTAATTTGGACCTTCCTGGTATTTTTTTACAAATTTGGTAATATTGTTGTCGGCGTTATAAGTATAGTTGATTACTTCTTTCCAGTCGCTTCCTACCTTATCTTTTACAGTCATATCCAGCAATCCGTTTTTGTTGTAATAAAAATGCTGTACAACATCTGAAGTGGTTATTGTTTGAAGCTTACCGTCTTTAAAAACCATTGTTTTGTTAACAATTTCTCCGTCTTTAGAGTTTTGGTAATTTGTTTTTACAATGTTGATCTGCTTTAGCTTAACGTTGTCTTGACTGTGCATCAAGAAAGGAAACACCATCCATAAGATGGCAATAAAGTAGGTTTTCATGTGGTATTTGTATTGATTTGGGATGACCAAAGTACAAAATTCATTTAGATTTTAACTATTTGAAATACAAAAACTACAAACTTTTAAACAAAACACTAAAAATCAATACATTATTTATAAAAATAAAATTCACGCCTTATTTTTCTCCAAATATCTTAATATCGTCAACCATAAAAGCACCATTTAATGTTTTGTCTTTTCCTGATCCGATGTATTTAAAGGCAATATTTATGTTTCCAGAATAAGCCGAAAGATCGATTCCGCCAGAACTGATAAACTCACGCGAAGGAGTCGAAAGTGTTGGAACTTTTGCTTCCAATTTCGTCCATTTTGCTTTAGTCACGCTTGCGCCATCAAAATTAGTTGAAACGTAAACCTCTAATGTATTTAACGGAGAATCAATTTTCAAATCGTGTTGCGCACTTCTAAAAGAAAGCACTGCATTTTTATATCCCGTTAGATTTATTTTAGGCGAAACAAGCCAAGCCACGTTCTCGGCTGCAGTTGTGCTTGTTGTATTGAATTCTGCATAGCCATTACCAGAATATACCATACTTTTCCAGAGTTTTGTTGCTTTCTCTACAATGTTGCTCCATCCCGGAAGTGCAAAATTGACATTGTTTTTAACAGACTGAAAATCTTCTGAAAAAAATGGAGTATTTCTTTTTCCATTCATCACAATATCACTTTCGTATCGAACCATAAACTGGTAATCTGTACCAAATTTGGTTAGAATTCCTTTCACTTTTCCGCTTCCTTCCGGTACAGCATGATCTGCAAATTTTGAATAACTACTGGTTCTAAAAATAATCTGATTTCCTGTTTTGTCTCTCAAATACCAGTTTGTTGAACCTCCAACATTATTAGATTCTTCAAAATAATGGCGTCCTAATGCGGCTTCGGTAAATTCCACATCTTTTAATTCTATCAAAGTATTTAGCTTAGAATCTGAAAGCGCTTCTTCCACAGAAAGTGATTTAACCAACTGGTTCTCGTCTATATTTGTGCACGAAGCGTTTAATACATTTTTATATTCGTTTTGGGAAATTCTGCCAATTGTCGGATCACCAGCATTACTCACATACAAACTCCCAATTCTTAAACCGCCGTAATACAAATCTGTAAATTGATTTTTAAGTTTTACAAACACTTTATTTCCCACTCGGAAATCTATATAAGTATTTGTGGCATCAATAGGCACGCTGAGACCAATTGCTGGCGCTTTTTCAGTTTCTTTGGTCTGCAATGAAATAGTCTTAAAAAAATTGCCTCCTTCGTCGCTCGAAACTACGTAAGCTTCAATAATGTCGTCATACAAATATTGTTTCGCTGTTGTACCCGAAAGCTCATAGACTTTTTCTACACTTTTATTTACAGGAAGATTGGGCTGAGTGCAAGCTAATTTTGGAGTTTCAACTTCTTTAGTGCAACTAATTAGGGATAATGCAAACAATAAAATAATTTTTTTCATGAGAAATAATGTTTTCTGTTTTATAAACCGATTGTAAGATTTAGAAAATAAGTTCGTCCATAACCATAATAATATCTTGGTCCAAAAGATGGTGTTCCGCTTGAAACATCTTGATTCAATGCTCTAAAATTGGCATTTCTTGCCTGTTCAAAACCGCCTGTTTTATATATTAAATCCAAAACATTATTGACACTGGCAAAAAGTCCCACATATTTTTTATGAATACGCCAAGATTTGCCTCCGTTAAAATTCAGCAACATGACAGGTTTAAATTTTTCTTGTTTTAGCAATTCTTTCCCTCTTTCGGAAGTTGCCTCAGGAAAAGGAAAACCATTTGCCGGATTAATGTAAAATTGAGATGTTCTAGAAATTGGCGAAACATCTATATAACTCTCTGCCAAATAATTGATATTGCCACCAACCCACCAAAACTTCGGATCGCGATATTCTACTCCAAATGAATAGGCTTGCTGAGGAGTTCCCGGCTGTTTGTAATTCTTTAAATAAGCTGGTCCAAAATCAAAAGTGGTTTGCGCTCCTTCTTTTGCTCTATTGGCATCGTTTACAATCATTACATTTGGGTTACTGGTATAGACGTAATTTCCAAATGCTGCCGATAAAGTTGTTTTTAATGTTGGCCAAATTTGATATTCAAAACTTAATTCTGCTCCCGTATTTTTCTTATCTAAATTGGTCAGAGTCTGGCTGACAAATGCATTTGTCGAATCATAACCAGAACCATTGTCAAAAATACCCTCAGCATAGAAATAAGAAGTTCTGGAAGTATTTTTAATTGCTGTATAATAGGCTGTTAAGCGTAATTTGAGTTTTGCTGAACGATATACATAATTAGCCTCAGCACTGCTGATATTTTCACTTTCAATTCCGTCTACGACATTATTATTCAAACGTGAATTTGAAAAAGTATTCCGCAGAGAAGGCGCTCTTGTAAAATGTGCAGCATTAAAAAACAACAATTGTTTTCCTGAAATTTTATAAGTGAAACCGCCTTTGAAACCGAAATTCTCAAAATTTACTTTCTCACTTTTTCCTAAAGAATTTGTCGGATACAATCCGTTTTGATACAATCCTTCTCTCTGATAATCTGTCATCGAATAAGATTGTGTCAAGAAGAATTCTGTTTTATTATAACTAAATTTAAACTGCGTAAAAACATCTAAAGTATTAGCCAATAAATTGTAATTGTATCCGTAAATATCTCCTTTTACGACTTGACGATTTGGATGCAGCAAATCTGATTGCGAAAGATTTCCTTTGTAAAACGGATCTATATCTTCAAAATAGGCTCCGCCAAGAAGATCTAATAAATACTGAAAATTATGTGATTTTAATTTCTTAAAAATAAACCCTCCATCAAAAGAAATATTAGGGGTTATCTGTGTATTTAGATTTGAATTTACCGCAAAAGTTCGATCATCTGTTCTGTCTTCATACAGCACATAATGGCTCTGCGCAGGCACATAACCATTTTGCCCTATTTTTTGATTGGCAAAATACATTTCGTCCCAATTGATCTGCGGATTGGCTAAAAATGCTATTTTATTTTTTTCTGCATTTTGATAATCTGGAGTAAATTCACCCGAAAACTCTCCTTGATCTTTAGCATAAAGCGAACTAAAATAACTTGGCATTTTCCTATAATAAACAGGGTCGGGACTATCAGCATTTTGGTAATCGATATTGCTGTTTCCAACCTTTCCGAATTGATACATAATAGCAGAATTCAGATTGGTTTTATCATCAATTTTAAAATAATGATTCAGCATAAAGAGTGGCTCTTCTACATTTTTTGTTTTTGCATTTCTCTTTTCTCCGTTCTGAAACCCCCAATACGAATTGTATTTTTCGCCCATTAAATCGGTGACTTCACTAGTATTGGCTGAGTTTTTCCCTCGTGAATTTGGTGTATAAAACCCTGTAAAATTGATTGAATTTCTCTTATTTAATTTCTTTTCAACACTAAGAAAAAAAGAATCCGCATCGAAATTTGTGCCTTCAAAATATCCTTCATCGGCCCAGCGTTTTCCAGCTGATACCACAAAAGCCCACCCAGAAGCATTCATCCCTGAGGCATAAGTTCCGTTTGCTCGCCACAAATAAGTAGTATTGCTTCCAGAAAACGTGAGCGATGCTCCTTTTCTATACAAGGAAGCGCGTGTAAAAATCTGCTGTGTGCCTAAAATACCTCCAAAAGTATAATTGGAAGCTGCTGTTCCAACCGAGAATTCCTGATTTCTAAGCACATTGTTTAAACCTCCCCAATTGCTCCATTGCGGTCTGCCATCGTAGATTTTGTTCATTGCCATTCCGTTAAGCATCGTGATTGCATTTTCGCTGTCTAAACCACGCATGCGAAATCGAGCTTGTCCCCAATTGAAAGCTGCCGCCTGCATAAAAGCATCTCTTGATGATTGCAAAAGTCCCGAAGTCATTTCAGACGAACTATTATCCTCTGAGAAATCGCTATCTGATAAAGTGATTAATGCAGCAGGAACCTCATCTGAATAAGTGTCTTCTAACTGTAATATTCCGAGATTAATATTCTGTCCGGCATTGGACTTTACTTTCAAAAGAAAATCTTTGTATCCTTGGCTTCTTAGTAAAAGTAATTGTTCTTTTTTGGGAAATATATGAAGTTCAAATTTTCCCGATTTTGAAGTAAGCTGCATCACAGCTGTGTTCTGTATCGTCACCACTACATTTTCGAGCGGATTCTGCGTTCGGGCATCAATAACAATTCCTGTTACTGTTATTTCTTGTTGTGCAAAAGCAAAATTAAAGAACCAAAAAATAAAGATGAATGCGTAGTTTTTTACCATTAAAACCTGTTATTAACTTTTAAATATTCTTAGGATTGACAATCCTTAATTCAAAAGATAAAATTGGTTTTTGGAAAAAGAGAAACTTATAACTTTAACGTCTAAGTTAGAAATTCAAAAATAAACAAATTATTTAAATATAAGTAAATTCTTTCAAATTTATTTCGGTTTAAGTAAATAATAGCTAAAAATAACAAATCTTAAAAGACAATTATATTTAAGCTTATGTCCTAATTTTAGAAACCATAAAAGCAATCAGAACTCCAAAAATTCCGATAAAGGCAAAAGAAAACTGCAGTCCGAAACTTTGTGCAATGTGACCAATTACTGGCGGTCCCATTAAGAAACCTAAGAAACTTACGCTCGAAACAATCGTTAATGCTTCGCCCGCTGGAACTGTCGGGTTTTTACCTGCAATGCTGTAAACCGTAGGAACAATCGTTGCAACGCCCAAACCTACAAACATAAAAGCAATGGTACACGGGATGATATAAGGAAGAAAAACCGCTGTAAAAAGTCCAGCCGAAATCATAACACCGCTAATCTGCATGACACGTTCGCGTCCAAATTTATTGATTAATCCGTCGCCAAGAAATCTTCCGCTGGCCATCATAATCATAAAAGAAGTATACCCTAAAACAACCAATGGTCCTGGCGCTTTTACAATATCTTTAAAATAAACACCGCTCCAGTCAAACATAACACCTTCGCTAGCCATACTGCAGAATCCGATAACACCTAGCCAAAGCAGAACCGTGTCTGGTTTTACAAATAGTTTTTTGCCTTCTTCTTTGGGTTTCTTTTTTTCTTTGGCTCTAACCAAAAATTTAAAGTTAAATGCCACCATCAATAAAACAATTCCGGCTACAATAATAAAATGATGCAGCGGACTTAATTTTAAAGCCAGCATTCCTAAACCAACCAGTGCGCCTGTAAATCCGGCAAAACTCCACATTCCGTGAAACGAAGACATAATTGTTTTTTTAAACAAAACTTCGGTATAAACACCTTGTGTGTTTACAGCAATATTGGCTAAGTTTCCAAAAAGACCAAATAAAAATAATCCGAGGGATAATTGTAATGATGTTGTTGCCAAACCTAAATTAATAAGGCACAAAACATACATTATTAAGGAGAAAATCAAAATGCGATGGCTTCCAAATTTAGTAACCATTTTGCCTGAAAAAGGCATAATAACCAATTGCCCAACCGGAAGCGCAAAAAGTATAGAACCCAAATCACCTTCTGTTAAATGCAAAGCTGTTTTGATATCTGGAATTCTACTCGCCCATGTGGCAAAACTCAAACCCATTCCGAAATAAAACATTCCAACAGCAAAACGAATGCGATTTAAATACGAAGCTTTGGCTTCTCTAAATACTTTCTTGATTTTTGCTTTGGTCTGAAAAAGCGATAATGGATTAATGTTTATCAGCATATTGAATTGAATTGTATTGGAATGTTGTCAAAAATACTAAAAACGCTCGTGAAAGTGCACAAAGCCTAAGGTTATACACAATATACAACGTTATTGTTTATAAATTCAAAGGTTTTCAATTGAATTCTCATAATTAAAATTACAACATTTCGAGTTTAGTAGAATTATAATCTTCTTCATTTTTTTTGAAGTAAAAGCAAGGGGTTATAAAAAGTAGTAGCAAAAACCCCAGAGGGGTAAAATATTTATAGAATTTCAATAAACCAAATGAAAAAAAGCTCCGGAGGGTGACATATATCGCTACATGTCACTCCCCCAGAGCTTTAATATGGTATTACTTATTCTTGGCTATAAATATTTTGCTTCTATGAAGCTTGCAAAATAAGAAAATAACCTTTTAAGACGCACATGTTTATGATATGCCTATTACCTTTTGCTGGGCATTACTTGCAATTGCGGCTTCTATAACCTGCATTACTTTTACGCCTTCATCTGCGGTAACGGGTTCTTTTTTATCATTTGCAATCGAGTCGTAAACGCCATCAAAGAAACTGAAATAATTGCCTTGAAGCGTAGGAATTTTTTCTCTCACAATTTTACCGTCTATTTCGGTATGCAAAAGTCCCTGCAAACTTTCGTCTTCTGTTCCCCAAGAATCTAGGTTTGGTTTTTTGCCAATTTTCAATTCGTCTTCCTGCACATCTCCACGAGGTTTTAAAAATGAACCTTTTTTTCCGTGAAGTGTATACGCTGGATTCGCTTCTCTTACAAAAAATCCTGCTTTTAAACGGACTCTGAAATTAGAATAAAACAAAGTCAAATCGATCCAATCGTCTACAACAGAGTTTTCTCTGGTTACGCGAATGTCGCCAAAAACAGCTTTTGGACATCCAAACAGACTTATTGCCTGATCTATAATATGCGGACCTAAATCTTTTAGAACTCCAGCTCCGTCATTGGCCGTTTCTTTATGTGCTTTTGGGCTTAGCAACGGATTGTATCTGTCGAAATGAAATTCGGCTTCGACCAAATCTCCCAAAACGCCATCACCGATTACTTTTTTCACGGTTTTAAAATCGCTGTCCCATCTTCTATTCTGGAAGACAGCCAATTTTAAACCTTTTTCTTTTGCAATTTTTGCCAATTCTTTTGCTTCTGCAACCGTTGTTGTAAATGCTTTTTCTACAACAGCATGTTTTCCTGCCAAAAGCACTTTTTTAGCATATTCGTAATGCGTTCCAACTGGCGTATTTACAATTACCAAATCGACATCATCGTTTAATAATTCGTCTAGCGAAGCGTAACTTTTTACGTATGGATAATCTTCTTGAATTAATTTTTTGCTTCTTTCCCAAGAACCTAATAATTCAAATCCTTCGTGAATATCTAAAAATGGAGCGTGGAAAACTTTTCCCGACATTCCGTATGATAATAGTGCTGTTTTTATCTTCTGCATTGGTATAGTTTTTTTGTTTGCCACGAATTGCACGAATTAACACAAATCGGTACGCATAAAATTTTTAAAGTTTAGCTCTTTCGTATTGTTTTGGCCATTGAATATCGTCGTTTAATGTTGTGGCAAAATCTAAAGGCAAGTTCGGATTTCTCAAAGATTCTCTGGCGAATAAAATCAAGTCGGCTTGATTCCTATTTAAAATTTCTTCGGCTTGTTTGGCTTCTGTAATTAATCCGACTGCTCCTGTTGCGATATCTGCTTCTGCTTTCACTTTTTCAGCAAAAGGAACTTGATAACCTGGCCCTAATTTTATTTTTTGATGCGAAACCAATCCGCCTGACGAAACATCAATTAAATCTACGCCCTTTTCTTTTAATATTTTAGAAAGCTGAACAGATTCTTCTGGATTCCATCCGTTTTCTGCCCAGTCGGTTGCCGAAATTCTAACAAACAATGGCAAATCTGAAGGCCATTCTGATTGAACCGCTTCTACAATTTCTAATGTAAAACGGATTCTGTTTTCGAAACTTCCTCCATATTCGTCTGTTCTTACGTTTGTCAGAGGGGATAAAAACTGATGCAATAAATAACCATGAGCTGCATGGATTTCTACAACCTTATATCCTGCTTCAACCACTCTTTTTGTCGCGGTTTTAAAATCGGAAATCACTTTCTGAATTCCGTTTTTGTCCAATGCTTCCGGAAGAAATGGTTCATTTTCATGATACGGAATCGCACTTGGCGCTACAGTCTGCCATCCGCCTTGAGCGAAATCTAATTTCTTATTCCCCAACCATGGAGCCGAAACACTTGCTTTTCTTCCTGCATGCGCTAATTGAATTCCGGGAATAGAATTTTGAGAAACTATAAAGGCATTAATTTGTTTTAGTTTTTCGATATGCTCATCTTTCCAAATTCCTAGATCGGCAGGAGAAATTCTAGCTTCTGGAGAAACCGCTGTGGCTTCTTGAATAATGAGTCCGGCACCTCCGCTGGCACGGCTTCCTAAGTGAACCAGATGCCAATCGTTTGCAAATCCGTCAATTGCAGAATACTGGCACATTGGCGAAATCGCAATTCTATTTTTTAAGGTGATATTTTTTATGGTAAAGGGAGAAAATAATTTCGTTGCCATATACTTGTAACTTTTAATGATTTTATACTACCAATTGAGTAAGGCAGTGTTCGAAAAGTAAAGTTACGGCATCTTGTTAAAACGAGAAATCGAAATGTTTATTAATTAACAAACATTTAAAATCTTAAACACTATCTTGCATACTTATATTAAAATAGAAAACGCTACTTTTGTGCGTTAAATACGAATTAAAAACAACAAATGGATATAGTTATCAAACTGTCTCAATTTCTATTGAGTTTATCTTTACTTATTATTCTTCATGAATTAGGGCATTTTATCCCTGCTAAATTGTTTAAAACTAGAGTCGAAAAATTTTATTTATTTTTTGATGTTAAATATTCACTTTTCAAAAAGAAAATCGGAGAAACAGAATATGGTATCGGATGGCTGCCGCTGGGTGGTTATGTGAAAATTTCTGGAATGATTGACGAAAGTATGGACAAAGAGCAAATGGCTCTGCCTCCTCAGCCTTGGGAATTTCGCACTAAACCGGCTTGGCAACGTTTAATTATCATGCTTGGCGGTGTTACCGTAAACTTTATCTTGGCTTTTATTATATATATCGGAATGGCGTTTGCTTACGGAGATACTTATATTGCAAATGCTGACTTAAAAGATGGTGTTGCAATTGAAAATCCTGCTATGCTTAAAGCTGGTTTTAAAACGGGTGATAAAATTATTTCTATAGATGGTAAAGCTGTAGAGAATTTTGACAGTGACATGAACATGAATGTGATCATGGCTAAACACGTTTTGATTGAAAGAAACGGAAAACAGCAAACTATTACAATGCCAACAGATTTTGTTGACCAGCTTTCTAAAACAGAAAAAGGAATGCTAATCGATATCCGCAGACCTTTTGCTATCGGAAAAGTTGGAGAAGAATCGCCAAACCAAAATTTGAAAGCAAAAGATTTGATTCTTTCTCTTAACGGACAAAAAGTTAAATATTTTGATGAAGCAAAAGCAATCTTAGCAGCTAATAAAGGAAAATCAATTTCTGCAGTTGTTTTACGCGATTTAAAAGAAACACCACTTACCGTGAAAGTTTCTCCAGAAGGAACTTTAGGTGTTTTTGCTGGTGGTTTAGACATGAAATCATTGGAGAAATTAGGATACTATAAAATAAGCACTAAAGAATATGGTTTCTTCGAATCTATTCCGATTGGTCTTGAAAAAGGAAAAGATCAATTAGTAGGTTACGGAAAACAATTGAAAATGATTTTTAACCCAGAAACTAAAGCTTACAAACAAGTGGGCGGTTTTGCGGCGATTTACAACATTTTCCCTAGTTCTTGGAGCTGGGAAGTTTTCTGGTCAATCACAGCTTTATTGTCAATTATGCTTGGCGTTATGAATTTATTGCCAATTCCGGCTCTTGATGGTGGACACGTAATGTTTTTATTGTATGAAATTATTAGCGGCAAAAAACCAAGCGACAAATTCCTAGAGAATGCGCAAATGGTTGGTTTTGTTTTACTTATTTCACTGCTACTATTTGCTAATGGTAACGACATTTACAAGGCCATTGTAGGCAAGTAAAAAAAAGTCAAAAAAAGAGTGGAAATGTTTTTGAGAAACTAAAAATAGTTTTATATTTGCACTCGCTAAAAAGAGCAACACTTTCCTCCTTAGCTCAGTTGGTTAGAGCATCTGACTGTTAATCAGAGGGTCCTTGGTTCGAGCCCAAGAGGGGGAGCAAAAAAAGACTATCAGAAATGATGGTCTTTTTTTTTGTTCAAATTCCAAAGTTTTAAAATTCCAAATTCCAATATTAGGATTGTTTATTTAACCGCAAAGGGCGCAAGGTTTTTACGCAAAGCTCGCAAAGCTTTTAAGCAGAGGACACGAAGAGTTTTTTTTTCGAGACTTAAATAAGAATCTATAAAGGAGATCGCAAAGGTTACCAATCTTTGTCGATATGCGAGTGTGATCCTTCGTTCCTCAGGATGACAAACTGTAGATAAAACAAAAAATTCGCAAAGTCTTATACAAAGCTTTGCGAACTTAATCTTTAGATTTAACTCAAAAATAACCTTAGCGAACTTTGCGTAAAATCTTTGCGTTCTCTGCGGTTAAAAAAATACACAAAGAAAATCCCTATTTCATACTCAAAGTTTCACTCTTGAACCTTTTCATCAAAGTATTTGCTTTTTCATCTTCATTTATTGCTTTTAAGGACTGAGCATATCTATAATAATATATAACATCCAAATCTTTGGCTTGGTCAAATAATTGGGTGTAATAGCCCGCTGCTGCGGTTAGATTGCCTTCAAAATAAAAACGGTCGGCTACTTTTTTAAGCATATCGACAGATTTATACCCTTTATCAATCACTTTTTCGTAAGTGTCGACCATATTAACGGTTATATATTTTGAAGTTGAAGGCGCAGGAGCTGTAACTTCAACCTTAACAGGCGCTACAGAAGTATTCGCACTTGCAACAAGCGTTTTGGTTTCTATTGTATTTGGAGCAACTTTAGGTTTTCTTTTTACGTAATTCGGAATTACGGTTCTTGTATTATTCGGACCAAGATCGTAAGTATCGACCATGTCCAATTTTGAAACTTGGTAGGTAATAATTCTACCTCCAAAAAGTTTATTTATTCTTTCTTCTACATAATACGATTGAATTACCATATCATCTGTAGGGAGACTATCCGTCAATAATGTCGTTTTTCCAGGTGCTGGAGAAGCAGAGGCACTGTTTGTGCTCTGAGCAAAACAGCCGAGAGAAAATACGAACGCAAGTGTACATAAAATTGCTTCATACTTTTTCATGATTTTTTGAATAAAATTAATGCTCCTATTAAAAAACTCAGACTAAAGATACTGATTTTCTTTTACTTAGCTTTTATTCTGACCATGAATTACTTAGAAAGCCGATAAAGTACTTCTTTTTACGCTTTTATCATTTTATCGCAGGCTTTTTGCACTTCTTCGTCTGAAAATGGTTCTAGTGCTTTTGCCAACATTTTACTGGTTCTAATGCAGCTTAGCATTTTAATTCGTAAGGAACGGCTGTCTCCTGATTCTGTTTCTAGAAGATGCTCAAAAATCTCGGTTAAGTATTCTGGATGATTTTTATATTCTCCGTCGAAACCAATATCTGATACCAATCTCGCTATCGATTCTATTATTTTGTTCTCATTGGCATTGCTTTCGTTTTCTGTTTTCATGGCGTTTATTTATGATTTTGGTTATGAATTATTATTGTACGAAAAATTGTATTTTTACCTCAGCTAAATAAACAATAGAATACTTTCTAACAAAACATTGGGTCTGGTAATTCACCAAAAAAGATAGTCTTTCACCAATATCTTAATTTTTAAGGATTTTTAATATCTTTGAAGTATGAGCACAGCAACAAAACCAAAACATATCGGGAGAAACATAAGCCGCATTCGTGAGCTTAGAGGAATGAAACAAGAAGCACTTGCCATTGCTATTGGCATGAGCCAACAGACGATTTCTAATATTGAAGGAAGCGAAACGATAGATGACGAAAAACTAAATGTCATTGCAGAAGCTCTTGGAGTTTCAGCTGAAGCAATTAAAAATTTCTCTGATGAAGCGGTTTTGAATGTTATCGGGAATACTTATACCAATAATGACATTGTAAATGCTGGACTAAATTATAACTGCACTTTCAACCCGATTGATAAAATTGTGGAACTTTATGAGCGTTTGGTCCAGGCTGAAAAGGATAAAGTGGAGTATTTGGAGAAGTTGATGAAGGGGAAGTAAATTCTTCTATTTCGAAAATATATTAAAAAAGAGGCGCATTGTTTGCGCCTCTTTTTTTGTTTAACATTTTCACTTCTATTAATTTTTATATATCAACTTACGGAAAACCGTAAATCAAATAAAAACCAACACTTTATATTTGAACAAACTAAAATAATCAGGTATTTCTACTTGTAAAAAAAAATAAACAAAATATTTAATTTACAAATTTGTTACCCATTTAACCCAAATACCAATAATATGAATATAAAAAAGACAATTGTTAATTTCGAAGTTCTATTTGATGATTCATTTATTAATCTAAAAACGGATACCTCTTTAAAACCTATAGATAGAAAACAAGTTTTAAGCATAATAAATGATTATGCTGATGGTAATTGGAGATATAAACAATTTCAAGACTTTATATGGGATAATATTGCAGAAACAGCATTATCATACAAAGAACGAACCGCACTTATTGATCGATCACATTCTAGCTTAACTGAAGCAGCTAAAAAATTGCGTTTGACAGATTTATCAAAAGATCAGGAAAGTCAAGGAAGCGAATTAGCAGAAATAGTCCTTTATGGAATAATGAAACATCATTATAAAGCTATGCCCGTAGTACCAAAAATATTTTATAAGCAAAATCCACAAGATAATGCAAAAGGAGCTGATAGTGTACATATTGTAGAAGAAGATGGTACTTTTTCAGTTTGGTTTGGGGAAGCTAAATTTTATAATAGTATAGAAGATGAAAGGCTCTATTCTGTTGTGAATTCAGTAGAAAACTCTTTACAAACAGAAAAACTAGAAAAAGAGAACAGTATTATAACTAGCATTAGCGATTTAAAAGATTTTTTAAGTGATAAAGAAGATCTCTACGATGAAATTTCAAAATTGCTTGCTATTGGTACATCAATAGATTTTCTAAAACCAAAATTACATATCCCAATACTATTATTACACGAGTGTAATCTAACTGCCACTAATAATGAATTATCTCAAGCATACAAAGACAAAGTAATTAGCTTTCACAAAGAAAGAGCAGAATCTTATTTTTCTAAACAAATAAATAAAGTTGGTAAATCTATTTTTAAATATTCTGAAATACATTTTCATCTTATACTTTTTCCTATACCTAATAAAGAACCAATTATCAAATCTTTTGTAAATAATGTAGTTCATTACAAAAATCAAGACAATTAAATTATGGAAATATTTGATGTTTGCAGAACAGTAAATGACTTTCTCTCAGAGAATAGAGAGTCTGACGCGAGAAATGAATTAATAAAACTCCTTGACTATCATGAAAAGGAAAACATTCCATATTCAGAATTAGTTAATCATTTAATTAAGGAGACTGGACTATATCCTTATTTGGATTTAGAAACTGCAAATTGGAAAGATCGATTTGTATATGAAGCTTTTAAAGTTGATACCGGAGAAGAAGAAACTCTCACACTTCATCGTGAGCAATCAAATTTATTGAAAAAGCTTATAAATGGAGAAAGTATAGCTGTGAGTGCTCCAACAAGTTTTGGTAAAAGCTTTGTAATTGATGCTTACATTTCAATAAACAAACCCTCAAATGTGGTAATAATAGTTCCAACTATAGCACTAACAGATGAAACTAGAAGAAGACTTTATAAAAAATTTGCTGACGAATATAAAATAATAACAACGACAGAGGTTGAACTCGCTGCTAAAAACATTTTTATTTTTCCACAAGAGCGCGCAATAAATTATGTTGATAAAATAAAAGAACTTGATATCTTAATAATTGATGAATTCTATAAAGCAAGTTCAAATTTTGACAAAGAAAGATCTCCAACTCTTATAAAAGCAATTTTAAAACTGGGTAAAATTGCAAAACAAAAATATTTTCTAGCACCAAATATTAGTCACTTACAAAAAAATCCATTTACCGAAGGAATGGAATTTTACCCTTTAGATTTTAATACTGTTTATTTAGAAAAATTTGAATATTTCAATGAAATCAATAACGATGATGAATTAAAAGTAAAAAGCTTTTAGAAATACTAGAATTAAAACCCACAAAATCTCTTATTTATGCTGGAACATACACAAATATCGAAAAGGTTTCTAATTTATTGTTAACATCTTCAACAGTAAAAGACAAACCTATTTTAAATGACTTTTCAAACTGGCTTGGAGAAAACTATGATTTCAATTGGGGACTAACCAAACTTGTAAAAAGAGGTTCAGGAATTCATAATGGAAGATTACATCGCTCATTAAGTCAAATACAAGTAAGATTATTTGAAGAAAAAGAAGGTTTAGAAAATATTATTTCAACTTCATCAATAATTGAAGGTGTTAATACATCCGCTGAAAATGTTGTTATCTGGGCTAATAGGAGTGGAAAAGGTAAAGCTAGATTAAATGACTTTACATACAGAAATATTATGGGGCGCGGTGGGCGCATGTTTAGACATTTTATTGGCAAAATTTTTATTCTAGACAAACCTCCTATTGAAGAAAAAACGCAATTAGATATTCCTTTTCCAGATGAAATTTTAGGAGATCTAGACGAAAAAAAATATGAAAGTTCCTTAACAAGAGAGCAAGTAGCAAAGATAATTCTTTATAAAGAAGAGATGTCAGAGATCCTTGGAGAAGAATGCTTCAAAAGACTACAAGCCCAAAATATTTTTCAATCTAGTGATGCTGAGCTAATAAAAAAAATTGCCATTGAAATGAAAACAAGTCCTCATGAATGGAATGGGCTTGGTTTTTTGAATTCTCTTTACCCTGCAAACTGGGATAGAATGCTGTATAAAATCATACGAGTTCAACCCTTTGGTTGGGAATCCGAATATAAACCGTTTGTTGAATTTGTGAAGATACTTAGAAATAATTGGTTTAAAACAATTCCAGAATTATTAAGAGAATTAGAGCCATATGAAATTGGTGTAGACGATTTTTTTAAATTGGAAAGAAAAGTAACTTTTAAACTTGCGTCATTAATGACTGACATTAACATATTGCAAAAAGAAATCTTAAAAGAAAAAAATTATGACATATCAAGGTTTATTACATTAGCGTCTCACGGATTTTTACCCACTGTTGTTTATCAATTGGAAGAGTTTGGAATGCCTCGAATGATTTCAAAAAAAATTCATAATTCTAAGGTTATAAATTTTTACGATAAAGATTTAAATATTCACAATACTATTGAACTTTTCAATAAAATAGGCATTGAAAAAATATTATCTATTAACAATCTAACAACTTTTGACAAATACATAATAGAATATTTCTATGATGGAATATTAGTAAATAAAAAGTAACTAACTAGAATTAATAAATTTAGAAATCTATGGCAGAAAGAAAGACGTACCACGTCACAAAAACAGAAAAAGGCTGGGAAGGGAAAGTCGAAGGAGGACAACGTGCTTCAACAACAGGAAAAACTAAAAGCGAAGTTGTTCAGAAAACTATTGAAATTGCTAAAAATAGCGATGGTAATTCAAATGTAATCATTCACAAAAAAGATGGTAAATTTCAAGAGGAGCGAACATATCCTAAAAGTAGTGATCCTTCTCAAACTCCTGGTTAATATAAAAGCGCCGTAATCCAAAAGATTACGGCGCTTTTATATTTTCTTAAAACTCTCAGGATAATTAAACCCCTAATTTCTTAGCAATTTCAGCAGGAATTCCTCCTTTGTTTACTAGTAATGCAGTAGTTTTATATTTTACGAAGTTCTTAGTTACAAACAAGAAACCTTTGTAGTCGTTTGTTTCTCCCCAAGAATTTTTTACAATATAGTATTCTTTTCCAGTTTGGTCTTTTGCAAGTCCGATAATGTGCATTCCGTGGTCGTCTGTTGTTGTGTAGTTATCAAACGCAGCCTGACGCATTTCTGGAGTAATTTCTGGTTCAGCTTTTGGTCCGTTAAACATGTCAGCTTTTTCTTCAGCCGTCATGTCGTCGAATTTTTTAGTTGCTACGTAAGCTACACCGTTTTTCCAGCTAAAGCTTTTCTCGCTCACATCTGTTGCCCAAGCTACAGTGTATCCTTTTTTAAGTGCATTGTCGATAACGTCTGTCATATCGTTCAATTTTACGTTGTAAACTTGATCCAATGACCAGTTGTCTGGCACCATCATAGTTGTTTTTTGGTAGTAAGGCGCATTTGTAAAAGATGACATTTCTACGTAATCATCTGGGTTAATTCCTACTACTTCTTTAGCAAAAGATTGTGGCGTATAGTTTTTTCCTTTGTATGTAAAGTTTTCTGGCACTTTTCCTAAGTAAGAATCAATAACAGCTGCGTACGCTTTTTGCCAGTTTGGAGTCAATTCTCCGTTCGGGTTTTTCACCACTGCTGCCAAAACACCTTCAATAAGAGCGCTCATTTCGGCAAATTTGTTTTTGTCTGTTCCGTAGTTTAATCCTGTGTAAACTTCTCTAGGCACAGTTCCGTATTTTTTGTACATATTAATTACATCGTGAAGAGCACCTCCGTCACCAAGCGTAATGGCTCCGTGCATACGAACATAGTTAATCCCTTTTTCTACATATACATTTCTTGCAGAATAAATTTGAGAAAGCTCAACAGGCTGTTTTCCTAAACGAATCATTTCTGACTCTAAGAATGAGTTTGTTGAGTAGCTCCAGCAAGTTCCAGATGATCCTTGAGATTTTACCGATGTTGTTCCTAGGTTAATTACTTCTGTAAATTTGAAGTTCTCTTTACTTTTGTCGCTTGCATTTAGTTTAAGTGAATTTACTAAAATGTCTTGCGCAAAACAGCCTGCAGTTCCAGCCAAAAATATTGAAGCAGCAAACAGTGATTTGAATGAAAATGTATTCATAAGTTATGTTTAAGATTTACTAAAATTAGTCTCAAATGTTTCCAATTTGTTACAAAACAATTAAATATTATACAATTTGTGTAATGTTTAGTTGTTAATATTTTCTTAATGGGTCTGATTATTAAGATATTTAACACAAAAAACCTCGATACAGGAGTATCGAGGTTTTTTATTTTACAAACAACTTCTTACAAGTTTTTTCGGTTTCTGTGTTTATCGCATCCAGTTGCTTCCAAAAACGATATAGTAAGCCCATTCTTCATTTCCTTTTGCAACATCGACACCCATACGGAGTTTGAATTTTCGGGCAATGAGATATCTAAAGCCTGTTCCGTAGCTATAAACTACAGGTTTGGCAAAAGCTTGATCCCAATCGTTAAAAGCGCTTGCGAGACCTCCGTAGCCCATAAGACTCCATCTTCGGTACAAATCCCATCGAAATTCTAACTCGCTCACAATACTGGTGTTTCCCATGTATCTGGCTGCGGGGATTCCTCGCATATTGATTCCTGGTTTTAAATAAAAAGGCGGACTTCCCAACGCCTGCTCCCCTTCAATCCTTAGTCCGCCAATTAAGGTTTTCGCCAACGGATAATATCCAATTGCCGATAAATTGATACGCCATGCCTGATAATCGCTCCCCAATGCTTTATCAGACCAGAAAAAATCGGTTTGGATTCTTATTCCTTTATCTGGCGTAAATATGTTGTCACGTCCGTCAAACTGAAGCGCAGCTCCAAGCTGACTTATAGTGCTTTTAATATCTTTTGGGTCAACAAATGGCGGCGGAAGATTAAAATCGGGCAGATTTATCTTAGAATTTAAAAATAAGTACTGCGGTCCTGCGCTCCATTTTGCATTATTAAATTGTTTGAGCCATTGCGTGTAAAAAATAGTCGATTTAAAATTGAGTTTAAATTCTTCGTCTTTCCGATTCGGAAGATTATTGGCATAAAATGATAAATTCATATCGCCGTAAGCTGCAAAAGCGCGATATAATATTTTTGGCTTTACCAATGTTGCCGAACGAAAAGCTCCTGCCAGCCAGCTTTTATTGGCCGTATACATTCCGATTCCTCCCGTAATGTCTGGGTTTATAAATCGTTTTTTACCGTTTTCATCCACAACAGGAGCACGTTTTTTCAGGAAAACTGGCGCAACAGCACCTCCAAATCCTCCAACGGCAGGTTCTGTAATAATGGTGGGCACGACTATGAATCCGTTGGCATAAATTAGAAAGTCGCTCAAATCGAAAGCGCCGTCTAAAGAATCTTTCATAACGGTATGATGCTTCTGTGCATTTAAAACATTAAACGATACTACTATCCAAAGTAAAAACAGGACTTTTTTGTGTATTGTTTTTTTGTTTTCCATAGAATGTTATCGTTTATATTCAAACTCACCTCATTAAAAAAAATAGAAACTACCGCTAGTATTAAACTCATGTATTCCTAAGTACGACTATTTAAAGTAATACGCGTTTGTATGCTCTGGATTTATTCGAATGGTTTTAAAGTATTCTGAAGGAGATTTTCCGGTGTGTTTTATAAATGCCCTAAAACAAGTAGTTCGAGATTTAAAACCAGAACCCCAAGCCATGCCTTCTAAAGACAAATCTTTCCATTCTGGATCATTTATTTTGTCTTTAAAATACTCAATCCTTTTAAGGTTAACGTAATCCTGAAAGTGAAGCCCAAATTCAGAATTAATCAAATTGGATAAGTGGTGTACAGATATTCCGGTTTCATCTGACAAATCTCTGATTACGAAATCTTTTTTTAAGAATAGATGCTGAGAGTTCAAAACATGATCTAGTTTTAAAAGATATTCTTCTCTTTTTTCGAGCGTCAGTTCGTTTGTTATCGGAATTGTATTCTTCGTTTCTTTTGTTTTTACCTCTATTGTATTATCAACAACAAAATCGAAGGTTTCTTCTTGATCATGAAAAATATGAGGTCTGAAATAAAGCCAGCCGACCGTAAAAAACAATACAGAGGAAATAAGCACATAACAAGAAAGGTCTGTTGCATCTATTTTTCTTAGTAGGAAGTGATGAACAAAAAGCGCCGAAAATAAAAACAGAATCATGAGATTATATACTCTAATCCAATTAATTACTTTAATTTGATGAAATTGGTTTCCTTTAAATTTTTTCAGATCATAGTTTAAAATCAACATGGTTTGAAAAAAGACATAGAAAAGCCAAATCGTCAGGGTTAAAACAGAAAATGGATTTTTGATTAATTCTGCAATATAATCGACCGCTTTTATATTGGTATGGCTTCCAACATAAACAATTAGCGTTAAAAAGAAATAGATCACAAAAGGCATAAAATGCAGCCAATCGTATTTTCTAAAACTTTTATTTAATGATAAAATGTTTCTAACATATAAAAAAGAGCATGGAGCGGTTAAAAATATAAACGCTTTTGTGATAGTAAATAGATCTGGGAAATTTTTAAATAAGTTGGCCGACAGATAAAAATTGTAGATACTTACTACCGCCAAACTCAATAAAAACATTCCTAAAAAGAAACTTTTTGAATAGTTTTTTTTGGAAAACAAAACCATAATTGAAGTTGCCAAACCTGCAATTGTGGCAATAAAAAAGAAAAGTGAGAGTAATATATCGATCATTTTTTTAAGTTTAATTTGCGTGGGTATTATTTTTTCTTAAAATCTTAAAAATAGAATACGATGGGGGCGTATGGAAAGTAGAAATAATTGTACTTGCCGTGCTTTCGGCAAGTACAATTATGTATCAATTATTTTTTAACTGCTCCGGGAGGGAAACCAGCTAATATTTTTTTGATTGCATCGTTGATGAATTGTTCTGGATTATCTGGTTTGCTGTCAATTTCGGCATTTCCGATTCCTTGCCAAACCAGTTTATCGGTTTTCGTAGATACGATATCTATTACCAACGAGCCGTCAACATAATCATAGCTGTTGAATGTTGTGGTACCGCCGCCCATCATGGCACCGCCGCCCCAATATCCGTATGGACGATACATTCCTCCATAGCCATAAAAATTAGTATCGGCTGTCACTTGGGTTTTGTTTTTTAATATCGAAACCGCATTTACTTTTAAATCAGGATTGCTAGATTCTGTAAATCCTTTTGCGAGCATTTCATTTCGGATTGCTTTTGCAACACGATCAACATTTAACTGATTTACTTGGCCTTGCTGTGCTTTTAAATCATACACCGCAAAAGTTTTGTATTCGCTGAAGTTCAGCATGATCATAATCAGTTGTAACTTTTACAGTTGGAGAGCAGCTGTAAAACAAACCCAAAAATAAGATTGGGATTATACGAAGACTTGTTCTTTTAATATTCATGTTGTGGTATTTATTAAATTAATAATTAAATCAGTTTAACTCGAATGTATTAAAGTCATAAAAATCTTGAACGAAGAGGAAAGCATCTAAATAATTGTAAAAAATACACAAGTACCTATTAAACAGTCACTTAGACCACTATCAAAGATAAATCATTTTATTTAATTAACAGTATTAAATAAATAAAATCTTACTTTATCCTTTTTCTGAGGTGTTGTATGCAAGATTTTCACCCTTTTTTTGCCAATTTTTATTCTCTGGCTACCCTAAATTTCACCCGCTATAGGAAGTTTACCATGTTTTATTGCTTCTAGCATTTTATTATAATCCAATTCATTTTGATTAGCATATAAAAGCGAAAATTCCGAAATAGCATCGGCAAATTCGTCTGATTCTCCAATATACCCTGAAATCATGGAAGGGTCTCCCGAACGCGCATGAGCTCTTGCAAGTGCCCATCCGCAAGCTTTGGCATATTCTGCCATGTTTTTGGGTTTCATAACTTCTAGAACCGGCTTTATTTTGGCATCTCTAAGCTGTCTGATATAGAAGAATCTATCTTTACTATCGTTTGTCCAACCTAAAAACATATCAGATGCAGACTGCATAAGCTTTTGTCCCATCACAATACGTTCTCCCTGATGGATATATTTTCCTTTAATTTTTACATTTTCTTCGAGCACACTTTTTCTGGCTTCTTTGAACTGCAAAAAAATAGGTTCGCCTGTAGCAGACATTAGCAAACTGATCCCGCAAAGTGTTCCAACACTTCCTACACCTACCACTTTTATGACAATATCATGAAGTTTATACCTGCTTAGCAAAATCTGCTTTTCTTCTGAAAGAGATTCTATATATCTTTTATGAACAATTTCTCCTTCTTTAGCAACCAGTTTTTCGAGATCTCCGCTCGGGTGAAATATTAAAGGCGGATCATCTTTTATGCGTGCTCTGGCTCCATCAAAATACGTCATTTTTGCAAACTCCTTTTCGTGAGCGGTATATTCTGAAGCTTTTTTTATTCTCTTTTGGTCAAACTCTTTTAGTTCCTTATCATGCCCTAATTCTATAAGCTCTGCCAAATCGATATCTGCATACCAAATTTGAAGCGCCGATAATTTACTGTAATCCAACATATGGCGCTTATAACTATCAGCAACATGCCAGGCAAATTCTTTACAGTTTTTATTGGAGAATTTTCGCCATCGTCCTGCAATCACAAAACTGGCTGCCAGTCTTTTTACATCCCATTCCCACGGTCCAGGAAAGGTTTCGTCAAAATCATTTATATCAAAAACCAATTTGCGTTCTGGAGTTGCAAATCCGCCGAAATTCATTAAATGGCAATCACCGCAGAGCTGTAAATTTATTCCCGATACAGCAGTATGAGCTAAGTCGGCTGCCATAATCGCGGCAGCTCCTCTATAAAATGCAAAAGGCGATTCCATCATTCTGCTATACCGAATTGGCACCAGACTTTCAACTCTTCCTTTACTGGTTTGAATTAAAATATCTACAGGATCTTTTCGATTTTTAAAAGAGTTCCATTCCTGATGTTTTGCTAAAGGCGTTTTTTTTCTAATCGAAGCGCCTTTTTCATAACGCTGCGCCTTTGATGCAATAGGATCAAACTTAATTTCGTCTGTATTTTTAAGTACATCAGCCATTCTTGATAAAATATTATGATCCAGGAAACACAAAAGAAATTACAGCTCTCAAGCCCCAATCGGGTTTTATGGCCTGATGTCCCACAATCGGAATAAGTGGTTGAACTGAAAACTGTACCACTTGGTCACCAAATTTGGTAATACCCCCCATCATTGGGTTTAAAGAGATTAAAGTAGTATTTCCTTCCCAGTTTTGGGTAATTTCGGCATTTACGCCCCAGTTGGCACCACTTTTATAACTGTGCGAAAGAAATATTTGGGTGTAAAACTGATTAAAATCGGCACGGTCAGAGGCTCCAGCTACAGACCAGATCTGATTGGCAATAAAACCAACTGAAAGGCCTTTGCCCTGATGCATTACTAAAACGCTTGGTCCGACACCAAATTTTTCTGTTCCTAATAATTTATCTGTAGCCGTTGGTACTAAAAATGCTGGTCCGACTCCATAGATTATTTTTTCAGTTTTTGGAGCAAAAAATGCTGTCACTGTGGCATCGCTCAAACCAAATTCGTGTGTATTTAATCCAGTTATATTTCGCTGATCTACAACCGGCAAAATCCATCGGCTTATTAAGTTTAGGTTGTCACTCAATTTAAATGGAATAACGGGCTGAATATTAACCGTATATTTGACGCCATTGTATGGTCCGATTCCATAATTCAAATTATTCTGAAGTGGCACACTAATTAAACTCGCCACTGGATTTGCCAATTTATCAGCCAGTTCCTGAGGACTATTTCCTGGTTTATGTTCTTCTTGAGCATAAGAACTATAGCTTACAACGAAAGAGATTGTACCCAATAGTATTCTAATAAATTTATGAAACTCCATAGGCGTTCTTTTTAAATTTTGTAAACATTTTAAAATCAAAATGAAACAGCCAACCAATAAACTGTTTCACTTCAATTTTAACTAACTCAATCTAATTGTCTGCAAAAACTTTTTTCCAGTCTTTCTGCATATCTACCACATGCCATTTGTTTTTTGCAGCGGCATTTAATGAAGCATTATCCTTTTCTTGATATTTGTATTCCCTTATTGAATCATTATGATTTACAAGCAGTTGAAATGACGGATATTTATTTCCTTGCGAATAGGTAAGCATCGCAATATCTCCTGCTCCGCCTTCATTACCGCAGGCAAAAACAGGTCGCTTACCAATATGCAGCTGAATGCCTACTGGTTTTCCTTCTTTATCATTAAAATGGTCTAAAGCTGCTTCTCTCTGTACGACATTTTTAGCTTCATCATATTTGTATTTAAAAGAAGTTCCCACCACTTGATCTTTTGGAATTCCGTAAAAATCCTGAGATATAGCTCGTACCACCTCTATTGTCCCGCCAGTAACGATGTACGTTTTAAATCCGTTTGCGCGTAAATAATTTAGCAATTCCAATTGCGGCTGATAACGTATTTGTTTCACTGGAACATTTTTACCAGGATATTTTGCGCTTTTAAAGAAATCATTAACTGAAGCTTCAAATTCATCTTCGGTCATCCCAGTATGAGTTGCCGCAACCAATTCTATAAGTGCTTTATCGCCCCCCTTTTCAAAAAAGGTTTTGTCTTTTTCTATTACTGCTTTAAATGGTTGTTTTTGGGCTAATTCTGGTTTGGCTTCTACCATTTTCTGCACTTTATAAAAAGCAAAAAGTTCCTGTACATAAGGCTTTTCAGCCCATAAAGTTCCATCGTTATCAAAAGTCGCAATTCTATATTCTTCTGGAATAAAATCTGGACTTCCTTCTTTTGTTACTTTTTCAACATAAGCAATTATATCGCTTTTTAAGGCTCCGTCATTCCAGCTTGGCAAAGGGTCTCCGCTTGCAATAGTTTCCGTTTTTTTACTCTCTGTATTTGGAGAAGTTATTGTATCTGATTTTTTACAGGAAAAACAAAACAAAACTGCGAGAGACAAAATGAATATATTTTTTCTCATGGTGTTTATTTTATTAAGAGATTCAGATCTTATTTATCTGAATCTCTTTTTGATTAATTTATTTTTTCTTTTTTGAAGCTGCCTCTTCTTCTTTCACTTTTGGTAAAATATTTTTCTCAACATATTCCCTCGCTTTTATATCTTTTATTGCATCTTCCATGATAGTATAAGCAGAGAAACTTGGCGGGATTGATCTTGGAGGATATTCTTTAAAGGTTTCTGCAAATACCGTCACATCATATATAGCGCCATATACCATCTGTACATGATTCATTACCCAATCCCAATATGTATTTGAGGTTATATCAGCTCTCTCAAATGGGTCTTGGTATAGATTGAATATTTTCTGTAAACGCAATTTAGTAAAAGGCTCACCCCAAACTCCCAATGTTCCTTGCATACGCTGTTCTGCAAAAACATATTTATAATCTCCTTCTCTTAAACCAACCAAAAGACCATCATCATCTGTATAGAAGAATTTGTCTCTGGCGCTTTTTTGTGTTTTTCCTAGTAAAAAACTACTTTGGTCATAACCATCTAAATGCACTTTATAATTTTTACCGTTAGCACTATATCCTTTTAAAAGTTTGTTAACTATATCTGGTTCTCCTGCAATAGAAGCCAAAGTTGGAATCCAATCGTTGTGACTCATCAATTCGTTAGTGATTCCTGGTTTGATATGCCCTGGCCATCTCACGATACAAGGTACACGGAAAGCTCCTTCCCAGTTAGTGTTTTTTTCTGAACGGAATGGAGTCATTGCCCCATCAGGCCATGTGTTCATATGAGGGCCATTGTCTGTTGAATAGATAACAATTGTATTATCGGCAATTCCTAAATCATCCAATGCTTTTAATATACTTCCAATAGTTTCGTCATGTTCGATCATACCATCAATATATTCACTGTCTCCGTGAGTATATCTCCCTCTATGCTCTTTTCTAACGTGCGTGCGAAGGTGCATACGAGTAGCGTTGAACCAGCAGAAAAATGGTTTTCCAGCTGCACTTTGTCTCTTGATATAATCAATTGCTGCTGCTGAAGTTTCATCATCTATCGTTTCCATTCTTTTTTTAGTAAGTGCTCCTGTATCTTCAATTTTTTGTTTGCCCACTCTTCCAAAACGAGGATCTGTTGTTGCATCATCGACATTTGTAGCTGTACATTTCAGAACGCCTCTAGGACCAAATTTTTTCAGATATTCTGGATCTTTAGGATAATCTGGTAATTCTGGTTCTTCTTCAGCATTTAAGTGATACAGATTCCCGAAAAATTCATCAAAACCATTTACTGTTGGAAGATTTTCATTACGATCTCCCACGTGATTTTTACCAAATTGTCCGGTTGCATAACCCAAACTTTTCATGATTCCACCAATTGAAGGATCTAGCTGGCTCATGCCCATTGGCGCACCCGGATATCCCACTTTTGTAAGTCCTGTACGAAGACCATGCTGTCCTGTTAAAAAGGCCGCACGCCCTGCTGTACAGCTTTGTTCTCCATAATAGTGTAAAAAACGCAATCCTTCATTGGCCAACTTGTCTATATTAGGAGTGGTATACCCCATAAGGCCGTCACTATAAGCACTAATATTAGTTGTTCCAATATCATCGCCCCAAAGCACCAAAATATTGGGTTTCTTACTTTGTGCAGTAACAGAAACACCAGATAAAAATAGTATTGCAAATAACTTTATGGCATTTATAAATCCGCATTTTAATTCGATTTGTTTCATGATAAAAAAAATTCGTTAGTAATTCTTATGTATGAGTTTGAAAATCCAAAAAAATAAATGGGAAATAGTAATTTCCAAAAAAACGCTTTTACATCAATGTTGCATCTTTTCGATATGTTTCAAATTCATTTTATATTAAAAATTTGAAACATGATATTTTAACTTTTTCTTAAGTATCTCAAAATTAACTAATAAAAGAGCGAACAATCGTATTTATTCGGCATGAGCTTGTTTCATTTTATAAAATGAAACAAGAAAATTGGAGAATCTGCAACAAAATGTTTCATTTTAGAAGATGAAACACATCAAACCGCCAGAAAATTAATCAGTTATGTTTTTATTGAAAAACGGCAAAAAAGAAGTTATTAATCGTCAAAAGATTTTTTTTGAATAGACGATTTTTAAATTTTTAGTAAAATGAAACAAAAAATTCTTTTTTTTGTCTCAAATTTTATCAGATTATTAAAAAAATTATAGATCCAAATTTTCACTAAAGACAAAATATAAATAGCGAAATCAGTTTTAATTTTTTAAAGACTCTTTAAAAACAAAAAACCGCTTAAAAAAATTAAGCGGTCTTTTTAAAATTATTTGAAGAAGTTGTTATTCGATTTCAGAAACTCTCATCGTATTAACCATCCCTTTATCTTTAATTGGCATTGCAGCAAGGTTAATTAAATAATCACCTTTTTGTGCATAACCTTTGTCAACTGCAATTTGATTCACATCTGTTACAGTATCGTCTGTACTTTCTTCATTATCATAGTAGAAAGATTTAACTCCCCATAATAAATTCAATTGTGTTAAGATTCTTCTGTTTGAAGTAAATACTAAAATATGAGCTGTTGATGGTCTCCAAGCTGAAATTTGGAAAGCTGTGTAACCGCTATTTGTCAAGGTACAAATTGCTTTAGCTTCAATTTCATTTGCTAATAAAGCCGCTTGGTGGCAAACCGTTTTAGTAACAAAACGTTTCGTTTTAATTTGCGGTGTATTTTGAGGCACTTGAATAAGCGGAGAGTTTTCTACAGCTTCGCAAATTTGTGCCATTCTTTGAATAACTTGTACTGGATAGTTTCCTGTAGCAGTTTCTCCAGACAACATTACAGCATCTGCACCATCCATTACTGAGTTCGCAACGTCATTTACCTCTGCTCTTGTTGGAGTTAAACTTGTAATCATTGTTTCCATCATTTGAGTAGCAACGATAACTGGAATTCTAGCCGTTTTAGCTCTTCTGATCAAATCTTTTTGAACCAATGGAACTTCGTGAGCTGGAAGCTCAACACCAAGATCTCCACGAGCCACCATTAAACCGTCGCAGTATGCTACAATTTTATCCATGTTCTCAAGAGCTTCTGGCATTTCAATTTTAGCAATGATTGGAATTTTATATTCAGAATGCTTAGCAATTAATTCTTGTAAATCTTGCAAATCGCGAGGAGTTTTCACAAATGAAAGTGCGATCCAGTCTACTTTTTGTTCGATTGCAAAAATAGCATCTGCAATATCTTTCTCTGTTAAAGCTGGTAAAGAGATTTTTGTATTTGGAAGATTAACTCCTTTTTTAGATTTTAATTCTCCGCCTTGAATAACTTTAGCAACAACTTCAGTTTTTTTATCTGTAGAAACAATTTCAAAAATAAGTTTACCGTCATCAAGCAAGATTCGCTCTCCTGGGTTAACATCATTTGGGAAATTCTGATATTTCATGAACACTCTTTTTGATGTTCCGATAATATCTTCGGCAGTTGTAAAAGTGATTTCATCTCCATCGTTTACAACAGTACCTTCTTCCATTACACCAACTCTAAGTTTTGGTCCTTGCAAATCTCCTAAAATTGCTGTCGTATAACCAAACTCTTCGTTTAAGCCTCTAATGATATTAATTCTTTCTTTTACTCCTTCGTAATCTGCATGCGAAAAATTGATTCTAAACACATTAACACCTGCATCGATCATATCTTTAATGATCTCTCTTGTACTACAAGCGGGGCCAAGTGTAGCAACAATTTTGGTTTTCTAGTTTGTTAGCATTTTTTTTAAAAAATTAGATTGTTTTTTGATTTTATTTTGTCTGTATCAACGGCATAAATAGCCACAATACTTTCTATTGTGTTTAATTTTTGTTGAATTTCTGAAAAATTAAGCGCCTCTTCGCCATTATCAATTTTCAAGAAAAAATCGACTTTTTTGAATTCAGGAAGTAAATGAATTGTTGTCGAAACCTCACTTGTTTCATTAGAAAACAAATTCTGGAAATCATTTGTACTCACAGAAATGATTTCATTTTTATTCTGAATTAAATTCCAGGAAACAGCTTTTTCTTCATCATAATAATAGAATCTCGAAAAATTTGCTTCACCTTCCTTAGTCTGAGCATGGATCTCGTTTTTGCTCTTACTTAAGTTGATCGGAAGGATTTTATTGATAAAATAGGCTAATCTATAATCTTCTAATGAAGTATGAATTGCCATTAAATAATAATCAATTTCGTCAAATTCGTCTAAATCCAATTTATGAATAGCCATGTCTTGAAAAATCAAGTTGTAAATATACTATTTCTAAACGGAGCATCAACAGTTATGACATGCTTGTTTTGTTAAATTATAAACGAAAACGATGTAGCCTTGTGAGAGTTACAACATTTTTGCAGCTATTTCTTGTCAATTTTTTCTTGAAACGCAAAATAAGCTCTCTGCGATGCTTTTTCTTCTGCTTTCTTTTTTGAAGTTGCTCGCGCTCTTGCGACAACTTTATCATCAATACTCAATTTAACACCAAATAGACGCTGTCCGTCTATACCGTTATCTTCAAAAATGTCATAATGAAAAACTCTTTTTTCTTTCTGGCACCATTCGATAACAAGGCTTTTATAACTTATCACTTTTCCTTCTAGTCGCGCAATATCTACATAAGGCGTCACTACTCTTTTTTGGATGAATTTCTCGCAAAAAGTATAGCCTTTGTCTAAATAAATAGCACCTATTAGGGATTCAAAAATATTACCGTGAATGTTTTCTCCAAAATGCTGAATCGGCACTTTGCTCTCTACAAACTGCACTAAATTTAAGTCTTTACCTAATTCGTTCAAATGTTCACGACTCACTATTTTCGAACGCATTTTGGTTAAATAACCTTCATCTCCATTTGGAGCTTTATTAAATAAATGTGCAGCAATCACGGCACTTAACATAGCGTCTCCTAAAAATTCTAAACGTTCATAATTAATAGGATGCCCATTTTGATCTAGTTTATTAGACGAACGATGGGTAAATGCCCGTCTATAAAAATCTACGTTAGAAGGCTGAAAACCAAGAATTTTCTGAATAGTGTCAAAAAAAATCCCGTCTTCTTGAGAACGGGATTTCGAAAATATTTTTTTGATAATATTCATATACAGAAAATTAATCAGCTAGTTTTTTAAACAATACGCAAGCATTGTGTCCACCAAAACCAAATGTATTACTCATAGCAACATTTACTTCTCTTTTTTGAGGTTTGTTTAGAGTAAGATTTAAAGATGGATCAATGTTTTCGTCAACAACTGTATGGTTAATCGTTGGAGGAACAATTCCGTGCTGCATTGCCAAGATAGAAGCAATAGCTTCAATAGCTCCAGCTGCACCAAGTAAGTGTCCTGTCATAGATTTTGTAGAGTTAATGTTGATGTTTTTAGCATGATCACCAAAAACAGCACTAATTGCTTTTAACTCAGCAACGTCTCCTAATGGCGTAGAAGTTCCGTGAGTATTGATATGATCCACTTGATCAGGAGTCATTCCAGCATCTCTCAATGTGTTTTCCATTACTGCGATAACTCCAATTCCTTCTGGATGTGGTGCAGTTAAGTGGTAAGCATCAGACGACATACCGCCACCGCCAATTTCGCAATAGATTTTTGCCCCTCTTGCTTTAGCATGTTCATACTCTTCAAGAACTAAAGCTCCTGCTCCTTCACCTAAAACGAAACCATCTCTGGTTGCATCAAAAGGCCTAGAAGCTGTTTCTGGGCTTTCGTTTCTTGTAGATAAAGCGTGCATTGAGCTAAATCCTCCCATACCTGCAATTGTAACAGCAGCTTCAGAACCACCAGAAACAATAACATCGCACATTCCTAAACGAATGTAATTGAAGGCATCGATTAATGCATTTGCAGAAGATGCACAAGCAGAAACCGTAGTATAATTTGGTCCCATATACCCGTTACGCATAGAAATATGTGCAGGAGCAATATCGGCAATCATTTTAGGAATAAAGAAAGGATTGAACTTTGGAGTTCCATCACCTTTTGCATAGTACAATACTTCATCTTGGAAAGTCTCTAAACCTCCAATTCCTGCTCCCCAGATAACACCAACTCTTTGTTTGTTTACGTTATCATTTGTGATTCCAGCATCTTTAATAGCTTCATCACTGGCAGCAATTGCGTATTGTGCAAATTTATCTAATCTACGAGATTCCTTGCGATCCATGTAATCTTCAATATTGAAGTTTTTTACTTCGCAGGCAAATTTCGTTTTGTGTTTCTCGGTATCATAATATGTGATTGGAGCGGCTCCGCTAACTCCATTCACAAGTGCATTCCAATATTCTTGGATATTATTCCCAATAGGAGTAAGTGCACCTAATCCTGTTACAACAACTCGCCTTAATGCCATAAATATGTGTTTTGTACTTTAAACAAATAAAACCCACGCTTTCTTAACTTATAGTTATTTAAGAGCCATGGGAATTACAATATAAATATATCTTTTTGATTGAAAAATCAATCGAAATTTAAATTTAAAAAATAATAACACCCGATTTCTAGAAATTCCAATTCTTTAAAAAACAAATTCCAATTTTGGGATTTGGATATTCAAATTTTGAGATTTTTTAGAATTCGGGTGTGGTATTATTATTTTTTTGCTTCTTCGATATAAGAAATAGCTTGACCAACAGTAGCAATGTTTTCTGCTTGATCGTCTGGAATTTGAATATCAAATTCTTTTTCGAATTCCATAATAAGCTCAACAGTGTCTAGTGAGTCAGCTCCTAAATCATTAGTGAAGCTTGCTTCTGTTACAACTTCGTTTTCGTCAACACCTAATTTGTCTACGATAATCGCTTTTACTCTTGATGCAATGTCTGACATAATCTTTAATTTTAGAATTTAATTTGTTGGCAAAAATAAAAAACTTTATTTTAAAACAACTATTTAGTTTATAAATGTGACACTAATTTATAAAATTAATTTCAAGAAAGGTCTTTTAAAGCTATTTATTTTCGATTTTTATTCCGTTTTTTGCACTCTCAAAACACACAACTTTATGAAAAAAATTATCGTTTTTGCCTCAGGATCAGGAACTAACGCAGAGAACATTATAAAATATTTTTCGAACACTGAAATTGCAAAGGTCGTTTCGGTCTTTACAAATAATGCTTCGGCAAAAGTGATTGAAAGAGCAAAAAATCATCAAATTCCAGTCGAAATCTTCGAAAAAAACGAACTTTTAGAAAGAAAAGTGCTACAAAAAATACAAAAAATCGACCCGGATTTGATAGTTTTGGCTGGTTTTCTACTCAAATTCCCAGAAAACATAATTGAACAATATCCAAACAAAATAATAAATATTCATCCTGCACTTTTACCTAATTATGGGGGCAAAGGAATGTATGGAATGCACATCCATAGAGCAATTATAAATAATAAGGAAAAAGAAACTGGAATATCTATTCATTATGTTAACGAAAACTACGATGAAGGCGCAATCATCTTTCAGGCAAATGTGGCTTTGACAGATGAAGACACTCCAGAAACAGTTGCAGAAAAGATTCATGAGCTGGAACAAAAACATTTTCCAGAAATCATACATAGATTATTAGAAATTTAGACTATTAGACTTCTTAGACATAAAACTACTTAGATTTTAATCTAAAGCATTTTTAAAAATCTAAGCAGTCTAAAATCTGAAGATGTTTAATATCTAAAAAAGAAAAATCTAAAATCTAAGCAGTCTAAAATAAAATGAATCACGAAGTACATATATATACCGATGGCGCGGCAAAGGGAAATCCAGGAAATGGCGGTTATGGAGTCGTGATGGAACTGGTGGGCACTCCGCACAAAAAAGAATTCTACGAAGGCTTTCGTCTGACTACTAATAATAGGATGGAACTTTTAGCTGTAATTGTGGGGTTAGAAAAACTGAAAAAACCCAACATGAAAGTCCTTGTGGTTTCGGACTCTAAATATGTTGTCGATTCTGTTGAAAAGAAATGGGTGCTTGGCTGGGAGAAAAAAGGTTTTGCTGGAAGAAAAAATGCAGATCTTTGGAAACGCTTTTTAATCGTCTACCGCAAACATCAAGTCGATTTTAAATGGATTAAGGGACATAACAACCATCCGCAAAACGAACGCTGTGATCAACTGGCCGTAATGGCATCTATGCAACCCAAACTTTCAATCGATTCTTATTACGAAAACATCGATTCTAAGTTGCTATAAAAAAGATAACGTATCGAAAACCTAAATTCTCGATACGTTATACTCAAATTACTAATTTCAATTTTTATTCTTTATCTAAGTCTTTTGCAGTTTTAAATCCTGTCAATAGTCCGATTCCTGACATTATAAAAATAATTGAAGGATAAACCGCGCCATCATTAAGAGATGTATAAGTGGTGATTAATAGCGCAAGAAAAATTCCAACACCGCTTCCTATTAATAAGAATGCTAGATTTACTACAAAGATTTTCCAAGCTGGAACTCCACTTCCCTTTCCTTGCAAAAAGATACTGGCATCTACCCCTTTTTCTATTAGAGCCAGACGCTCTCTGTTTCTTGTTGAATAAATTAAATAAACGATTCCGAAGATCATTAAGAAAAGACTGATTGGAATTAAAATTTTTTCGTCCATGATATTTTATGTTTTTAATTGATTGATATATTCCATATGACGAAGGTTTTTAAATTGAGGTTACAACTTTTGGTAAAAAATTTCAAATTTTAAATTCCAAATTCCAAAACTTACTGATAATCAATTACTTTTAACCCTAAAAAACTTTGTCAAAGTTGAATCTTTCTAAAAGCTTATACTATATATAATATGTATAATCTGAATTTAACTCTGATAGTTAATTAGATTGGAATTTGGGATTTGCTTTTTGGAATTTATTTTCAATTTCTTGTAACCTAAATTAACATTCTGTCGTCCTATATAATTATGAGCACATTAACTGATCAACATTATATCGATAAAATCCTGAAGGGCGAGACCAGTGCTTTTGCCGTTCTTGTGGATCGTTATAAAGATATGATCTTTACGCTGGCTCTAAAAATGGTTAAAAATCGGGAAGAAGCAGAAGAAGTTGCACAGGATACTTTTATAAAAATTTATAGTTCGCTGACAAAATTTAAAGGAGAATCTAAGTTTTCAACTTGGATTTATAAAATTGCCTATAATACTTGTCTAGACCGTTTAAAGAAAAACAAAAAAGAAGATTTGAATATTTCTATTGATGATTTTTCGTCTCATTTAATCAAAACAATGGACAATGCTTTAAGCGCATTAGAAGAAAATGAACGAAAGCAGACCATTCAGAAATGTTTGAATTTATTGCCAAGTGATGAAAATTTCCTTTTAACCTTATTTTATTTTGATGATCAGAGTTTAGAAGAAATTGGAAAGGTTATGAATATATCGGCCAATAATGCTAAAGTGAAATTATTTAGGAGCCGACAGAAATTAGCCGTAATTTTGAGACAGCAGTTAGAACCAGAAATAATAGAATGTTATGAGAGAGAGCGATAAAAATATAGACCAACTTATTGAGAAAATGATGACTGAAGAAAAACTGCAGTCACCATCAGTAGATTTCACTTCAAAAATAATGGCTGAAGTTCATATACTAGAAGAGAAAAAACTCAAAGCATACAAACCTTTAATTTCTAAACCAATCTGGATTTCGATTGGCTTAGCTGTGGCGGCATTAGTGATTTATGTTTCTCTGTTTTCTGTTTCGAATAATGATTTTAAAATTGACGTAATCGGGAAATTATATTCTGATAGAATCTCAACAGCATTTTCTAGAATTCATTTTTCTAAAAACATCTTATATGCCATTTTGATTGTTCCAATTATGATTTTGGTTCAGGTTGGTATTTTGAAGAATTATTTTGATAAGAAGTATCAATTATAAATTTAAAAATGAAAAATAAAACGGTCTTATATTCGCTCTTAGTGTTATTGTTGTTTGTTACTAATTATGCATCAGCAATTCCATCAAATTTTACTACTAAAGAAATAAAATTTGTTAGCGAAGGAATTTCTCTCGCCGGAACTGTTTTTACGCCTAGCAACATTCAAGCTGCCGTTGTGATTGTTCATGGATCTGGACAAGAAAAAAGAATGATCGATTTTGCTACAACTCTAGCCAACAATGGCATTGCAGTTTTGACATATGACAAACGCGGAGTTGGAGAATCAGGTGGCGTATATGCAGGACCAGAAGTAGGAACAAACAATGTGGACTTCGCCAATCTAACTCTTTTGTCTTTAGACGCAAGTGCTGCCGTAAATGCTTTATCCAAATCTTTATCAAATACTAAAATATCAATCGGTTTAATAGGCGGAAGTCAAGCTGGATGGATTATTCCATTTGTAGCAGAGAAAAATAAGAAAGTTAAATTTATGACCATATTTAGCGGAGCGCTTATAACGGTTAAAGAACAATTGAGATTCCAATTTTACACCAATGGAGATCAAAAATTCTGGGATACACATTCAGAAGAAGAGGCAAGAAAACATGTATTCAATGATCCAGACAAATATGAGTTTATTGATACAAATCCTATTGACGTACTTTGTAAATTATCAATCCCAGGAATTTGGATTTTTGGAGGTAAGGATATTCAAGTTCCTTCGAATCTATCCATCGAATATCTTGATAAATTAAAATCTAAAGGAAAACATTATGAATATAAATTGTTTCCAAATCTGGGACATAATACCGCTTTTTCAAAATCTGAAGAGCCTATGAACGCTGCGATCAATTGGATTAAAAATATAAGTAAAGCAAATAATAAGAAGCAATAAAAATAATCTAATTACAATTCTTAATGCTTTTAAGAAAAAAACTTTATTCTTTCAAAAAAGCTAGCCAGAAGAATAACCTGTAAAATATTCGCAATTATTTTCAAAAAACTTGCAGATTAATTCTGAAAAATCTATTTTAAGCTTCATTAAAAACAGTTTTTAACCAATTCATTTACAGTGTTTTCACTCCAAAATCGATGTCATTTTTTTAAGAAAATTTTGAGAACCTAAACCGTTGCAAGATTGTAACTTATGAAGTATCTTTGCACCCTAATTCGAAATTCATAAAATGAATAAACTATTGATTGTTGGAACAGTTGCTTTCGACGCGATTGAAACTCCTTTCGGAAAAACAGATAAAATATTAGGTGGTGCTGCAACCTACATCGGATTATCGGCGTCATTTTTTAACTTGCAATCGGCCATTGTTTCTGTCGTTGGCGACGATTTCCCTCAAGAACATTTAGATCTTTTAACTTCAAAAAATATTGATATCTCTGGTATCGAAATTGTAAAAGGAGGAAAGACTTTTTTCTGGAGCGGTTTATACCACAACGATTTAAATTCTAGAGATACTCTTGTAACTGAGTTGAACGTTTTAGCTGATTTTCAGCCAAAAGTTCCTCAAAACTATAAAGATGCTGATGTTGTAATGTTAGGAAACTTACACCCATTAGTACAAAGCAGTGTTCTAGATCAAATGGAGAAAAAACCAAAATTAGTAGTTTTAGACACTATGAACTTTTGGATGGACTGCGCTCTTCCAGAATTATTAGACGTTATTAAACGCGTAGATGTTATTACAATCAATGACGAAGAAGCAAGACAACTTTCAGGAGAATATTCATTAGTAAAAGCTGCCGCTAAAATCCAAGATATGGGACCAAAATATGTGGTGATCAAAAAAGGAGAACACGGAGCACTTTTATTCCACAACAGAGAAGTTTTCTTTGCGCCGGCTTTACCATTAGAAGATGTTTTTGATCCAACAGGAGCTGGAGACACTTTCGCAGGTGGTTTCTCTGGATTTATTGCGCAAAGCGAAAATATTTCGTTTAACAACATGAAGAATGCAATTATTTACGGTTCAAATTTAGCTTCGTTCTGCGTTGAGAAGTTTGGAACTGAAAGAATGGAATCATTAAGCAAAGCAGAGGTAGCGATTCGATTACAGCAATTTAAGTCGTTAACTCAGTTTGACATAGAAATATAATGCCTAAGAGCCTCGATAAAACGGGGCTTTTTTATTACGAATACACACAACTTACAACAACACACAAATAACAAAAAACAATGAGCGACGCTTTAAAACACGAATGTGGGATAGCTTTAGTTAGACTACTTAAACCGCTTGAATATTATAAAGAAAAATACGGAACTGCTTTCTACGGAATCCAGAAGATGTATTTAATGATGGAAAAACAGCATAACCGTGGACAAGACGGAGCTGGTTTTGCAAGCATTAAATTTGATGTTGATCCAGGACAGCGCTACATTAGTAGAGTTCGTTCTAATCACGCACAACCTATACAAGATGTTTTTAAACAAATCAATGAAAGAATCAGCGAGGAGTTAAAAGCACATCCAGAATTGGGAGACAACATGAAAGAGCTAAAAGCAAATATTCCTTATGTTGGAGAATTGTTTTTAGGTCACGTTCGTTACGGAACTTTTGGAAAAAACAGCATCGAAAGTGTTCACCCATTCCTGCGTCAAAGCAACTGGATGCACCGTAACCTGATTTTGGCAGGAAACTTTAACATGACAAATGTTAAAGAACTTTTCGAAAACTTGGTTGAACTTGGCCAGCACCCAAAAGAAATGGCTGATACCGTTACGGTAATGGAAAAAATCGGTCACTTCTTAGACAAAGAAGTAATGCAGTTATACCAAGATTGTAAAGCTGAAGGCTACTCAAAAAGAGAAGCTTCTCCAGTAATTGCAGAACGTTTGGATATTGCTAAAATCTTAGCTCGTTCAGCTAAAAATTTAGACGGAGGTTATGCTATGGCTGGTTTACTAGGTCATGGTGACGCATTTGTTTTTAGAGATCCTGCAGGAATTCGTCCAGCTTATTATTATCAAGATGACGAAGTTGTAGTTGTCGCTTCTGAAAGACCAGTTATTCAAACTGTATTTAATGTTCCTTTTGAAAGTGTTCAGGAAATCAATCCAGGAAATGCATTGATTATCAAGAAAAATGGTAATGTTACTATGAACCAAATCTTGGAACCAACTACTTTAAAAGCTTGTTCTTTCGAAAGAATCTACTTCTCAAGAGGAAGTGATGCTGAAATTTATCAAGAACGTAAAAATTTAGGAAAATTTATTTTACCTGCTGTTCTTAAAGCAATTGATAGCGACACAGACAACACTGTTTTCTCATATATTCCAAATACAGCCGAAACATCATTCTATGGTTTAGTTGAAGCTGCTCAGGATTTCTTAAATCAGAGAAAAAATAATTACATTCTAGAAAATAGAAACACATTAACTGCAGAAACACTTCAGGAGCTTTTATCTGTAAAGATACGCACAGAGAAAGTGGCTATTAAAGATGCTAAACTTAGAACTTTCATCACAGAAGACAGCAGCCGTGACGATTTGGTGGCTCACGTCTACGATGTCACTTATGGCGTAATTAAACCAGAAGATAACTTAGTAATTATTGACGACAGTATTGTTCGTGGTACTACATTGAAAATGAGCATCATCAAAATGATGGATCGTTTAAAACCAAAGCGTATTGTAATTGTTTCATCTGCACCACAAATTCGTTACCCTGATTGTTACGGAATCGATATGGCAAAACTAGAAGGTTTAGTTGCTTTTAGAGCAGCACTTGCTTTATTAAAAGAAAGAAACCTTTATCATATAGTAGACGAAGTTTATGCCAAATGTAAAGCTCAAGAAAATTTCGCAGACAAAGATGTTGTGAATTATGTTACAGCAATATATGATCAATTCACTGACGAAGAAATCTCAGATAAAATTGCAGAAATGCTTAGCTCACCAGAAATAAATGCAGAGGTAAAAATCATCTTCCAAACAGTAGAAGATTTACACAGAGCATGCCCTAAAAATTTAGGCGATTGGTACTTTACGGGAGATTACCCAACTCCTGGTGGGAACAGAGTTGTAAATCGTGCTTTCATGAATTTTTATGAAGGAAAAGACGCTCGAGCGTATTAATAAAATACTAATAAAAGGTTAAATAGTGCATTTCATCGGTTTTTTTTGCCGTTCATCCCATTTCTTTGGTGAAATTGAAAAGCTATGATACTTTTGAGATACCATAACATTAGTAGGTTAAGTTTATGGTAGATTTGGGGCAAAAAGGGTGGAAGCAATTCCACCTTTTTTATTGAAATAAACTCAACCTATTTATAAACAGCCGATTATATCTCTTCATCGGATTTACTTACCTTTCATCTAAAAATTTTTACTCGAAAAAATAACTGTCATACATTTACTAGACCATAACGTTAGTAGGTTAGTTTATGGTAGATTTGGGGCAAAAAAGGCGGAACTTCTTTCCGCCTTTTTTATTGTCAATCATTAACAAATTGATAGCCAATGTATTAGTGTCTTTTTGTCGAGTATAATTGCATTTCATCTAAATTTTTTTCTTTATAAAAATTCCCGCCATACCTTTACTGGACCATAACATTAGTAGGTTAGTTTATGGTAGATTTGGGGCAAAAAAGGCGGAACTTCTTTCCGCCTTTTTTATTGAAATACATCCCATAATTTTAACAAACAGCCATTATAAGCGTTTTATCGGATATTAATACCTTTTATCTGAAATGTTTCCTTCAAAAAAATATCTCCCATACCTTTACAGAACCATAACATTAGTAGGTTAAGTTTATGGTAGATTTGGGGCAAAAAAGGCGGAACTTCTTTCCGCCTTTTTTATTTTCTCTTTTTTTGAGAATAAACAAAAGAAAATAGAGTAAAGATTATATACGAAATGTATAGATAAAAAAAGACGAGCACCTTTGGCACTCGTCTTTTCTCTATATTCTTTACTCTATTCTCTTATTTTTCTAAAGCAAATCTTCTAGCAACTTCTGTCCAGTTAATTACATTGAAGAAAGCTTCGATATAATCTGGTCTTCTGTTTTGATAGTTTAAGTAGTAAGCGTGCTCCCAAACATCCATTCCTAAGATCGGAGTTCCACCATGACCAGCAACTTCTGGCATTAATGGATTATCTTGATTTGGAGTACCTACAACTTCTAACTTTCCTCCTTTTTGAACTGTTAGCCAAGCCCATCCAGAACCGAATTGCGTAGCACCAGCTTTAGCAAATTTTGCTTTAAATTCTTCGAATGATCCGAAAGAAGACTCAATTGCAGCTAATAAATCACCTGTTGGCAAACCTCCTCCGTTTGGAGACATTACAGTCCAGAATAAATTGTGATTGTAAAAACCTCCACCATTGTTACGAACTGCTGCGTTAGATTTGTCTAAGTTGATTAAGATATTTTCGATAGTTTTTCCTTCTAAATCTGTTCCAGCAATAGCAGCGTTAAGATTTGTAGTATATGCGTTGTGGTGCTTTGTATGATGGATTTCCATTGTACGTGCATCAATATGTGGTTCTAATGCATCGTATGCATAAGGTAATTGTGGTAATTCAAAAGCCATGGTATTATGATTTTTATGGTTTATAATAATTTATTCCAAATTTAGACATTTAACTTTGGAATTGAAAATACTATTTCGTTATAATTAAATTAAATTCACTGATAATTTACATTTTTAGGATATAAACACCTGAAAATCTTTATTTTCCATTAAATGCAGTCATTGTATTTTCTAAACCAGCAGTTCCGAAAGTTTTTATAATTTCAGCAGAAGTTTCTAAACGCTCTGGCAATTTTGCTTCTTCTTCGGCATTCCATTCTCCTAAAACATAATCTACCTGCTGGCCTTTTTTAAATTGGTCGCTGATACCAAATCTATAGCGGGTATAGTTTTGCGTATTAAGAACTAAATTGATATTTTTAAGTCCGTTGTGGCCGCCATCGCTTCCTTTTGGTTTGATGCGGATTGTGCCAAATGAAAGGTTCAAATCATCTGTAATAACCAGAATATTCTCTAACGGAATATTTTCCTTATCCATCCAGTATTTTACTGCTTTACCACTAAGATTCATGTAAGTGTTTGGCTTTAAAAGAAAAAAAGTTCTTCCTTTAAATTTATATTCAGCCAATGCGCCCAATTTTACGGTTTCGAATGAAAGCCCTTCTTTTTTAGCGAAAAAATCAAGCACTTTAAATCCGATATTGTGTCTGGTGTTTACATATTCGGCTCCGATATTTCCTAATCCTACGATTAAATATTTCTTCATATTATCTTCTTTGTTCTCTTCTTTTGATGTTGATGAAAACAGTTTTATTATCCATTTTATCATAATTGCAAAAGTAAGATTAATTAGAGAATGCGGCAATTGGATAATTAGATAATTTGAAAATCCAGCAATTAAATAATTTCTTACTGGCCGTGGTTTAACCGCAAAGTTCGCAAGGGTTTACGCAAAGAACACTAAGATTTCTTGTCCTTCTTGTCATCCAGAGCGAAGTCGAAGGACCACAAAAAGAAGGTCGACAACCTAAATTCCATACTTTGCGTTGGCTTCGACTCCGCTCAGCTTGACATGTTCAATATTTGTCAAGCTGAGCGGAGTCGAAGCCTTACACAGCAAAACCTTTGAATCTTAGCATCTTAAAACGTAGAAGCTAAAAAAAAAGCCCCAATCGAAAGATTGAGGCTTTTTGTATAGTTTGAAAAAAATTATTTTTTCTTTCCTTTTGCAGGAGCTTTTGCAGCTTTTGCAGCCTCTTGAGCAGCTTTCATAGCAGCACGAGAGATTCTCACTTGACAAACTACAGTGTTGTCTGGGTGCATAATTTTGTACTCTGGTTTCCCAACTTTAGTAACGTATAATTTGTTACCCATTTCAAGTGGAGTGATGTCAGCTTCAACAAAATCAGGAAGATTTGCTGGTAAAGCTTTAACTTTTAATTTACGTTGGTTTAAACGTAAAACACCTCCCGCAAGAACACCTTTAGATGTACCAACGATTTTCACAGGAACTTCCATTGTGATTTCTTTATCATCAAATAATTGGAAGAAGTCGATGTGTAAAATTTTGTCAGTTACTGGGTGAACTTGGATATCTTGCAAAATTGCATTGAATGATTTTCCTTTTCCAAGTTCGATCACAACTGTGTGAGCGTTTGGAGTGTAAACCAAGTTTTTGAATGCAGTAACGTCTGCAGAGAAGTGTACTGCCTGGTTTCCTCCGTATAAAACGCAAGGTACCTGTCCAGCATTACGTAAGGCTTTAGTTGACACTTTGCCCACGCTTTCTCTTTCTGATCCTTTAATTGTAATCGATTTCATTGTAAAAAAATATAGTTATTAAATAAATATTCTAATTTTTAGTGTAGTGAGATTGCTTCGTTCCTCGCAATGACTACATTATAAATTTTCCACTGATGGAATTGTTATGGTGAACCATTTGCATTACCTCAGCAAATAGAGGTGCGCAGCTTACCACTTTTATTTTCTTTGATTCTCTCTTTAACGGAATTGAATCTGTTACGATTAATTCTGTTAGTTTTGAGTTTTCAATTTTCTCATACGCTCCGCCAGATAAAATAGCATGCGTACAAATTGCTCTTACACTTAGCGCTCCTTTTTCGATCATTAGGTCTGCCGCTTTCGCTAAAGTTCCTCCTGTATCGATCATATCGTCTACTAAGATTACGTTACGTCCTTTTACTTCACCAATAAGCTCCATAGTATCGATAACGTTGGCTGCTTTTCTTTGTTTGTAACAGATTACCACATCTGATTCTAAAAACTTAGAGTAAGCGTATGCTCTTTTTGAACCTCCCATATCCGGAGATGCAATTGTCAGATTTTCTAAATTTAAACTTTCTACGTACGGTAAAAAGATGGTAGAGGCAAATAAATGATCTACCGGTTTTTCAAAGAATCCTTGAATCTGATCTGCGTGCAAATCCATTGTCATGATTCTTGTTGCTCCTGCAGCTGTTAGTAGATTTGCTACTAATTTAGCTCCAATTGGAACTCTTGGTTTGTCTTTTCTGTCTTGTCTTGCCCAACCAAAATAAGGCATAACAGCTGTAATATGTCTTGCTGATGCGCGTTTTGCCGCATCAATCATTAACAACAATTCCATCAGATTATCTGCACTTGGAAAAGTTGAACATACGATAAATACTCGTAAACCTCTGATTGATTCTTCGTAAGACGGTTGAAATTCTCCGTCACTATACGTTGACATCGTTACTTTTCCTAACGGAATCCCGTAATCTTTTGCAATTTTTTCTGCAAGATAAACACTTTGTGAACAAGCAAAAATTTTAGCTTCTGGTTCTAGGTGCGACATTGTAATTTGTTGTTTTATTCCGTTACTTTTCTACAATCCAACTTTATTATTTAAATAAAGCAGAAAGCGTATAAATGTCTCGGATGTAGTTAGTTGTGTGTGCTTCGTTTTAACGAGCTGCAAATTTATAAAATTTATTGAACACTGAAAGCAAAAAATTAAGTATTTTTAGTAGTTGGTTTAAAATTATTTTTTACATTTGCACCGTGTTAAAGGAATGGGCGCAGAAATGAACTCATTCTATTGCGTTAAAATAATTGATTTATCATTTATTTTTTCGTCTGCTACGCCCGGATGGCGGAATTGGTAGACGCGCTGGTCTCAAACACCTGTGGGAAACCGTGCCGGTTCGACTCCGGCTCCGGGTACTTAAAAACCTCTTCTTAACGGAAGAGGTTTTTTCATTTATACTGCTTCACAAACTGCATGATGCAAAACAGGAAAATTGCAGGAATTAGCAATAAAACACAACTCATTTGCTTTTTGATGCAATTCTAAGGCCAATTCAATTTTATCCGAACTTGAGATTTTTACTTTTGGATATAATTTTGCTTCAATAAAACGTCCACTCCCGTCCGGATTTACTTCTAATGTTGCTTCTGCGTTGTCTGAATATTCTAAAACTTCTATTCCGTTTTGAGAACAGACGTATAAATAGGACATCATATGGCAGGAAACTAAACTGCTCAACAATAAATCTTCGGGATTGTATAATTCTGGATCACCTTTGAAGGCTTTTGCCGCTGAAACATCTAAAACTGGTTTTGCTTCAATTTTAATTTGATGGGTTTTGCTATAGAATCTTTTAGAAGAATCAACTGCATTTTTTTGTGAAGCCCAATTTACTTCTGCTTTGAATATATGTTTGAAGGTCATAAATAATTATTATTTTTTGCCACGACCCGAACAATAGTGAACAGGCGAAGCAATTCACGAATTTACGCAAATTGAATCGCTTTAAAACGCTGCTTTTTTAATTTCACTAATTAAAATCAATACTAATTACTAAGAAATTCGTGAATTGCTTCGCCTGTTCAATATCATTCGGGTCGTGGTAGAAAAACTTAAATAAAAAAACCTCGAAAGCATTTCCTTTCGAGGTCTTTAGAAAATTAATTAACAAATTCTAAAAATTATTTTTTAACTGAAAACTTAAAGGTTGTTTTCGTTTTATAATTTTCTCCTGGGTTTAGAACCGTTGTTGGGAAGTTTTTTTGGTTTGGAGAATCTGGATAATGTTCTGTTTCTAAACATAATCCTGTTCTGTGTGCAAAAGTTCCTCCGTTGGGCATTGGCAATGTTCCATCAAGGAAATTTCCAGAGTAAAACTGAATTCCAGGTTCGTCTGTTGTCATTTCCATAACTCTTCCGCTTGCTGCGTGGTATACTTTTGCAATGATTGTTTTTCCTTTTTCAGGATTGTTCAATACCCAGCAATGGTCGTAACCTTTTCCTTTTTCTAACTGATCATTTTTAGCATTGATGTCTTTTCCAATTAATTTTGGAGTTCTGAAATCGAAAGGAGTACCTGCAACATCATCTAATTTTCCTGTAGGAATTAAATCAGCATCAACTGGAACTAATTTATCAGCATTTAAAGTCAATTCATGATCTAAGATGGTTTTGGTGAAATCTCCAGATAAATTGAAATAAGAATGCTGTGTTAAGTTTACAACTGTTTTCTTATCAGTTGTTGCTTCGTATAAAACTTCCAACTGATTATCTTTTGTCAATGTGTAAGTCACAAAAACTTTCAAAGTTCCCGGATAACCTTCTTCCATATCTTTACTTACATAAGATAATTTTAAAGAAGCCGTTTCACCAGATTTAACCTCATCGGCTTTCCAAACTACATTGAAGAATCCTTGCGGGCCGCCGTGTAAAGCATTTGGAGCATTGTTGATAGCTAACTGATATTCTTTTTCGTCTAAAGTAAATTTTCCTTTAGCAATACGGTTTCCGAATCTTCCAATCAAAGCTCCAAAAAATGGATTTTCTTTTTCATATTGTGCCAAAGAATTAAATCCTAGTACAACATTTTCTGAAACGCCAGCTTTATTGGGCACTTTCAAATCGGTAATTCTTCCTCCAAAAGTGATGATGTCCACTTCCATCCCATTTTGGTTTTTCAGTTTATAGCTCTCCACTTTTTCGCCTTTGGCTGTTGTTCCGTATTCTGATTTTTCAATTGTAACTTCTCCTTTTTTATCTGAAGAAACTGTAGTGTTATCCATTTTTTTATCGCTTTTGCATTGAACTGTAACTATAGCAATACCTAGCATGCTTAGTATGAAAAGGGAACGTTTTAATACATTCATAAATGATAGTTTTTTAAGTTAGTAAAGTCTCAAAGTCGAAAGTCTTAAAGTCAATTCCTCAAAGTAACTAAATCTTTAAGACTTTATGACATTAGACTTTTGACTAATTTAAAGTCCGTGCTGAAACAAATGATAGTATGCTTCGTTGGCATTGATTTTATCTTTAAACTCTCTTATCGTAGTTTTTTCATCAATAACTAACAATTCGATTCCGGCAATATCGGCAAAATCTTCCATATATTCTGTTGTTAAAGACTGGCTGTAAACCGTGTGGTGTGCTCCACCAGCCAAAATCCAAGCTGTTGCCGCAACTTCAAGATTTGGTTTGCAATCCCAAAGAACGCGTGCAACTGGAAGTTTTGGTAATTCTGCCATTGGTTTTACTGCTTCAACTTCGTTTACAATTAAACGGAAACGAGTTCCCATATCAACCAAAGAAACATTGATGGCATCTCCTGCAGGTGAATTAAATACCAAACGAGCTGGATCTTCTTTTCCGCCAATTCCTAAAGGATGCACTTCGCAAGAAGGTTTCC
>Ga0099824_1000331_pt1 | contig 51720 bp, 25 predicted proteins | sample SiratrowhiteBW_FD_76837 | JGI IMG/M metagenome (GOLD analysis project Ga0099824, IMG submission 76837) | Root nodule microbial communities of legume samples collected from California, USA - Siratro white BW | ecosystem: Host-associated > Plants > Roots > Nodule | place: USA: California... | reverse complement strand
CTCCCCCCCCCTCTTCTTTCTTTTTTTTTTTCCTCCTTCTTCCTTTTCTTCCCCCCTCCCTTCCTTCTTTTTTTTTTTTTTTTTTCAAAAATTATTATTTCATTCAACCCTTCTAATCTTTTCTAAACAACATTAATTAAATCCATAAATATATCTTTTTTTTAATAAATTTATTCCTTTTTTCAGTTTTAATTTGCTAATTGTCTTTATAAATATATATTTTTAACCCATCCCTCCACTACTTGAAAGAAAGTAAATTATATAAATAATTATCAAGTTTCTAGAACAAAATTAGTCATCAATTGATAAATATTTAATGAGCTTGGTCTCACGAGAGTAAGTCAAACACAAATTCCTATTGGGACATTTTTTTTATATTCCTAATAACATGTATGATAAGGTATATTTACTCACAATATTGATCGAATAATCTGATAAACTATAAAAAGATTATATAGTGGAATTGGTAGACAAAAAAATTTTTTATTTAATTTATTATGAGAGATAGTTGAGTTAGGTTTGTGGAGATTAAAACTTACAACACTTTATTCTTCAAATTTTAATTAAGCCCATTAAAGGAAATTCTACTGTATCCAATATTCCAACTCCTTTTCCTTTTACACCTACTTCAATTGCTTAAGTTAGTAATTAACTACATGATTTAGTATTTTAAGATTAAAATAACCAAATTGTGGCATGCAAAGTTCTAATAACTCATCTTTTACGGTTAACTCTGTGTGGATCTCAACTAACATAAACTTGAGAAAATAATGTCTAACCTCCTAAACTTAATGTTTTTCAAGAGACACCCTAAATTTTAATTCGCCTTAATTGGTCTTAAATATTATATCATTTATATTAAGCTTTAATTTTTTTTCTTATTGATCATCAAACTTTAATATTTTTTAAATAATTAATATTTACATATATAACTTTATTTTAACTAATCCTTAAAAGTTATATTTTTATATAGAAATTCTAATAAAAGGAATTGCAACAAAAAGAAAAAAAATATGACTTATTGATGTTTAATATAAATGATTTAACTCGAATATGTTAGAAAAAAAATACTATTGACAGACAAATTTATTTTTTTAACTATTAGTTCGAGTAATATTAAAAGTTTGGATCTTTATGACAACATAATGAAATTTATGGATCAATTACAGTGAAATTAAAGTTCAAGATGTGTGTTTCCATGTATCATATGACTTGGAATTAAAGTTTCCTTCAAAAATGACAACACTTCATTAATTATATGTTCGTATGGTGAAATTTTTGACTTTTGTTTAATTGCCAAAAAAACCATTAAATATGAAGAAATGTGACTATTTTTATTAAAAATAAAATTTTGAAAAAGATAAAAAAGTGTTTACCCTATCTAAATAAAATAAAAAGAGTAAGGTATTTCAATTGAAGTAATTAAAAATTTTAGAATTCTAAAATCTTCGCAGTTCTTAAACACTCCATCCAACCCTCTATCATTTCATCGGAAGGGATACAGTGGAAGAGAAATTAATTCATCGCAGTTCTTACCCCTTATGATTACTTCCTGCACCTCCATGTTAACAACAAGAAGACTAACACCACATTGTTAATGTCATTGCACCACACTCTTGTTATCGTTAAAGTCATTGTCGCCATTGTGTTTTCTTCTTCTCACTGCACCTCCACTCATCCATATTGTTACTGTACCCATGCCGCTACACCCAATTGCTATCGGAGCCTTTAGAAAACTTATTAAATGTTGAGTTTGATAGAGATTATATGTTTTTTTTTTGTTTTTTTCTATTATGAAAATTTTAATGAAGAAATTTTTTAAATTACACAGTTCATAATGTTTTTGAACTGCTTAATTTATAAAAGGAAGATAAATGTTTATGTACTATTATATATAACATTTTATATATTTCAGAAAATCTATTATGATAACCTTATTCCAAATAACACGTGTTATGTTTTTTTGTAAACGTGACGTAGAAAACTTATCTTAAAGTCTTGTTTAGTTATTTTGAAAGATTTTTAGAAGGAATAATCTAAAAGTTAGCATAGAAGGTAGAATGATTATTTAAAGATTATAAGGGTATATATAGTAATTACAAGGGTGCAAGAAGAAAAAGCTTTTAAACATGACATTTGGTGTAGCAAGAGAGGCGCATGACGTGGTATGTATATTGTCCATATTTGTTATCCGGTGGACCCATCGAAGAAGCATTTCAGAGTCGGTTTCCATCAACTCTTTCGTTCGCTTCCTTTTAAGCTTCCGTGTAGCACTAACATTCTCGAGTCATGGCTTCCCACATGGGCGATGCTGCCAAAGAACAATTCCTCAGAGATTTTGGTGAAAATTACGGCTATCCCAACGCTCCCAAGTCCATTGATCAAATTCGAGCTACTGAATTCAAGAGATTACAATCTCAAGGTAATATCCATAAACGCTATCAAAATCATAAAATATCTATTTCAACTGTGCAATTGCGACTGTATTATCAATTTTTTTATGTTTTGTTTGGTTTATTTTTGGTTTTCCTGCTTTTGCAGATCTTGTGTACTTGGACCATGCCGGGGCAACTCTATACTCTGACCTGCAAATGGAATCGGTTTTCAACGATCTCACTAATAATGTATATGGAAATCCTCGTATCCTCATATGTTTCACAATCTTTACAGTTCAATATTCTTAAGGCTGAATGCAGAGTGAATTTACGTAATTGGTGGTTGGCACCGACTTTGTGAAGTCAATTTCCTTAACTTGAATACTAGATAGCCAAAGTGACTCCAGTTCTGCAACTCTTGACATTGTGAAGGATGCCCGCCAGCAGGTATATGTAAATTTTTAATTATGAAGCATGTTAACCGTCTTCTTTTTGCAATTAATTATGATCATTTTGCGATTTGATTCGGGATGATGTATCTTTTGTGGTGAAAAGTAAATGTTAATATTTTATGCAAGAATTTGTTAATATATTTCTGAGATAGATGATAGGAAGAGAGTACTAAAGTTCAATGCCAAATTGAACGTAATTGATTTTCCTGGGTTTACTTTGTCTTGCTTTGGTTGACTGGAATGGACCATGTTGGTTCACCCAAATAGGTATGTACAACTAGGAGTTGTTCAGTGGGAAGTGGCTATTGGTGTTTGTATTTTGAACCTTTTTATATCTGTTCTGGAAATTTCTACATTTGCGCAGATTATTGAACTATGAGTCATGCAGGTCCTTGACTACTTCAACGCATCTCCTAAAGAATACAAATGTATATTTACCTCTGGGGCAACAGCAGCGCTGAAGCTGGTTGGAGAGGCTTTTCCATGGAATCGTAGCAGTAGTTTTATGTATACGATGGAGAATCATAATAGTGTTGTTGGGATAAGAGAGTATCCTACGTGATTAAAAAATGATACGTTATTCAATTTTATAATAATTGCCTTTGGCCAACTTCTGATACTGAAGGTTAAAAATGCTCTACAGCATGGAGGTAGAAGACATCATGATATTCTAATGTTCACTTTCCTGTCACAGAGCTGTTGTAAGGAAAAAGGGACGAATTTATCGTGATAGTTACTGTTCAATATATCGCTGTACTGATGAAACGCTGCCTTTGTTTAAGTTTAGTAAAATGGCATGAATATTTGCATTAGATGTCTTGAAGTCATTAAGATATTTCTTTTGGTCCTGATGTGACTCTAATTCCATTTCTTTTCAAACCATTTTTCTGTTCAACAAGACTGGAGGACTTGACTACTTTATATAATATTTTAGTGATTTTCTTTTACTTTGTTGAGTTTGTTTTCAGAGAATGTCGTATTTTTCCATTCTGACTGTTATTGAATATAATCTTCTGTTGCAATAACACTGCTTTATTAAAGTGTTCCTGTTACTTTCTGATAAATGTGGATATGTTTTTAATTTTTTCTATTGTGATTGCTCTGCTACATTAAATGATTAACAACGCCGTTCCTCCTTAACTAGTATAGATATGCTCTTGGTCATGGAGCAACGGCCATTGCAGTAGATATTGAAGAAGATATACATCCTGGAATAACTGGAGACACACTTACTACAAAGATGTCACTACACCCGGTTCAAAGGAGAAATGTAGCTGGATCACCGGAAGGAGAGCCAACAGGTAGCTCTTTAGGTCATGGATATGTTGCTGGACTTTAGATGACTTATTATATCTGTTTGTGCAATGCAGGTGATGTGTATAATTTGTTTGCCTTTCCCTCAGAGTGCAATTTCTCTGGGTTGAGATTTGGTCTTGACTTGGTGAAGATTATCAAGGAAGATTCAAGCAAGATTTCAGGAATTTCTTCAGTTTGCAAGTAATATACGTCATTCTGTCTTATTGACTCCTTTGATAGGGCGTTGAATCTTTTGTCAAAACATAATAAATGACTTGAGTTATGCATATTTAACTATTTGATAATGCGGGCTCTATCCCATAACTTGTGTGTCAAACTGATTCTGCTGCAATTTATTATTTTCTTGTCTGTCCTTATTCAAAATATTCTTTATGGTTTCTTTTCGAAAGGTCAAAGATTCTGATTTTGTTGAAAATATTTATGATAGGCAATAGTTAAATAAACTTTAACATTCAAATGCGAAACCATGTTTGCAAGTTTTGTTTTTACACTTATTGTATATGCTAAATTCCTAAATAGTAGAACAGCAGTGTGACTTGGGGAGTTTTGTGCGCATGTGTATATTTACAGCTACATTTACGTATGATACATTCCTGAACACTTATGTGTTATAACAATCATGATTTATTGGTTAATTTTTACTTGTTTTTAGAATATAAGGACACATCAATGAGAATAGTCCTGTATGCAGGAACTTTAATTTTAGTACACCACTCTAAAAAGACCATTAATTGAACAACGTTTATACTTTATATATTTATCTACATGCTTTTTCTTTCAGTGTCTTACTTGTCCTTTTCAATATGATGGATACCCTAATGACATGAATTTCTTTGTCTTTTTTATGTCACTCTCAGAGAGCTGTATTTCTTTTTGGAAATTCTTTGAAGCATAGATGTTTGGTGTAGGAGAATATAAGCAAATGCCAAATTTTTTATTTTCTGTTTTGTTAGCTGTTTGTAAACTGTCTGTTATTCTTTGTATCAGGATATAACCTTCATCATTACAATTATAACTAGCAGAGCTGTCACCTCATGGCTATAGCTTTCTGTTAGGATGTTTATATATATTTCTTGTGCAGAGAAACACTTGAAAAGGTTAGGGCAGAGATTAAAAATGTGGAAGAAATTATGATTCATATGCTTGATCTAAATAGTACAAGAGGATCCATTATATAGAACTCTTCCACCCTACAAATAAATACAAAAAATTAATAACAAGAAGAGCTTTATTTGTCTTCGGAAATTCTTTGAAGAGTAGAATATTTGCTTACTTTTTTTTTTTCATAAGAAATAAACAATGGGCTGTTGTTTTCTTTAAGCCACTCTCTTTTTTTTTGTGTGCAATGTTTGTCTATATATGGGGACAGAGAGAACATTTTATTTATCTTCTGAAGTTCTCTAAAGCATGAAGCATCGATAATTTTATATTTGCTTATTTTTATAATGTTTTTTTAGAAGAAATGGGCAATGGATGGTCTTAATTGATGCTGCAAAGGGATGTTCTACCGTGCCACCCGATTTGTCCAAGTATCCTGCTGATTTTGTTGCTATCTCATTTTACAAGGTATAAGAGTATATATTTTAATTTTGTTTTGACGAAGGACTACTTTGAGAACTAAAGTTTTTTCTTTCTGCATTTCTGTTAGCTTTTTGGCTACCCAACTGGGCTTGGAGCTCTCATTGTTCGAAATGGTAAGCTACTGGTTGTGAACAACGGATATATATTCTAATTTATACTGTTAGAACACACACTAAGCACACTAAAAAAGTAGAGAACAAACAGCAAAGAGAACAAAGAGATATGGGTACTAAATCTGAAATTTATTTCTCACTTATATGTATCACAATACATCATTGTTATTTATGGTACTATTAGAAGCAGTTAGTTAACAGCCCACTAACTACCTAACTAACATACAACACTAACTGAATTATTTAAAACACTCCCCCTTAATTCATATTCGCAGTAGACAACACTCCTATCATCTTTCTAATCAGCTTGAATCTGTCAGCCTTCAGAGGCTTTGTTAAATTATCAACCATCTGTTCATTAGTATTTCAGTATTTTAACTCCAACTTCCCTTTATTGACTTGATCCCTTAGTAAGTGAAATTTGGTCTCAATATGCTTGCTCCTTCCATAAGCAATAGGATGTTTAGCCAAGCTAATGGCTGACTTGCTGTCTTCTGGCATCTTAATAGGCTCTTCTCTTCTAATCTTCATTTCTGACATCAAGTTCTCAAGCAGTCAGTTAACAACCCACTAACTACCAAACTAACGTACAACTCTAATTGAATTATTTAGAATATTCCCCCTTAATTCATATTAGCAGTTGACAATACTCCCATCATCTTCCTAATCAGCTTGAATCTTCAGTAAACACATTCACAAAATAGAGAAGAAAAAGGAAAAATAACAAGAGATATGGATACTAAATTTGAAATTTATTTCTCACTCATATGTATCACAATTTATCATTATTATTTATAGTACTTAGCCTATTAGTTTGTTACTGTCGTAACCTCTTCTTGAGCCTATTTATGCTCAACTTGTATCTTCTTTCTAATTCAGTGCAATAATAATTTCATTTACTTTCTATTGATCTTTTCTCTGTTTTCTCTCATACCTAAAAACTCTAATATGGTATCATGAGCTAAGGATTGTTCTACAATGTCCAATTCAAACTCCCTCCCTTCAGCTTCCCAATATTTTCCCAATCCTATAGCCAAAAGACTTGATGACTCGAATTATCTTCTTTGGAAACAAGTTGAACATGTCATACAGTCACATAGACTTTATCGAGGCAACCAATGAAGTCCTTCTTTGGGGCATTGTTGGAATAGGAAGTCTATACTCCTTTCCTAATATGAATAATCCAAATTGGGTTTCAGCTATGAAAACATGAGTATGATGCTTTAATTCACAACAACACTTCGGATCTGGTATCTTTACCCCCTGACAAAAAAAGCAATGGGTAAAAGAAAATGCTGATGGATCTATTAAAAAATATAAAGCCAAGCCAAGGGATTCAATCATGTTCTTGGGTTTGGTTTTCATGATACTTTTTCTCCTATTATCAAACCTATTACCATAAGAAATTTTTCTTACTGTTGCTTTAACTAATGGATGAGATTTTTTCATTTGGATATTAATGATGCCTTCCGCAATGGCACTCTTGAAGAAATATTGTATATGGTCCAACCTCCCAGATTCGAGGCCTCAGATAAATCTTTGATCTGCAAACTTAATAAAGCCATTTACAACTTAAAACAAACACCTAGATAGTGGTTCGACAAACTCATTACAACTCTTCTGCATCTTGGTTTCGGTTCCAGCAAATGTGATCCTTCACTATGTACCTATCAACATGACTCTCATATTGTTCACCGATTGGTATATGTTGGTGATATTGTTATCACTAACACCTTTGTATCTCTGATTCAACAGCTCACTCAGAAATTGCACTCTAATTTTTCTCTCATATGTATCACAATTTATCATTACTATTTATAGTATTTCTACAAGCAGTTAGCTAGCAACCCACTAACTACCTAACAAACATACACCACTAACTGAATTATCTACATACAATCTTTAGGATTTGATATTGCCTAGAACTATATTTCGTTCTTTTATTTATTCATTCATCAATCTCATTTCTTGGTGGTCCCGCAAGCAGTGTGGCACTGCCAGATGAAGAACTGAAGCTTAATGTCTCAACTTACCTCAATCTCCAGCAAACATTATTTGGACTCAAGCTCTTATGAAAGAATTATATATTTCTTCCCCCGTTCCTATCGTGCTCTACTACAATCAAAGTGTTGTTGCTATAGCACACAATCCTAATTTTTACTCTAGTACGAAGCATATGGAGGTTGATGGTTTTTTGTGTTCGTGATCAAGTGTTATCCAAACAACTTGAAGTTTATCATATTTCTAACTTGGATCAGTGGGCAAATATTCTTACCAAGCATCTTTCTTCTAACTGTTTTGAACTTCTTAGGAGCAAACTCAATGCGCAGGATCTTGTATGTAAAAACCCTTCCCCTTGAGTTTGAGGGAGGGTATTAGAGATATAAATGCAAACATTCAGTTATTCAACTGGATGTTAGTTACTGACTAATTTATTCTTTTGCATTGCAGATGCTGCCGCGTTACTGAAGAAGAATTATTTTAGTGGAGGTTTGTGGCTTAGCATTTACTTACCTCATTGCGGTTTATACTTGGTTATTTGATTAGTTGGACCGTATCACAGGAACTGTTAGTGCATCCATTGCTGATATTGATTATGTTAAAAGAAGGGAAGGCATTGAGGAACTGTTTGAGGATGGAACTGTCTCATTCTTGAGCATAGTATCTATCCGACATGGCTTCAAAATCCTGTCTTCTCTAACTGTATCTGCAATATCAAGGTATATAGAGTTGTATAAATATATAAAATATCCAGGTTTCTACAAGAATTTACTACCATCATATCATTTACCATTTGAAGTTCTTGTTATATGTGATATTAGTCTTGCTGATCATATGACTGATTTAACTTGCTGCTTATACTTTTCAAGCTTCAACATCTGATCAAGGATTGAAAAAAATAGAGATAAGTCACTATAAACACAGAATAAATTTGAGTTATTCTAAGCATGTGATAGGGATTCTGTAGCAGCATCACATTGTAGTTAGAGTTGTTGTACTGCATTTCTGTGGAGTGTACCCCAAATGTTTTAGTTGGTAATAGGGACATCAATGGCTTTTTTTTTCATTATTCGTTTTCTTAAGAATTGTACGTATTTCTACTTGGGTTCTTCAAATATAAAATGAACTGTTAGTTTGTCTTAGAAAGTGGACTTTAAGTCTAATTCAATCTCATAAAATTGGCTTATAAGATGAGGTTTGCACTCACTTATGTACTATAATTTGGCAATATCTTTTTCCGACATGAGATCTCTAAAACGCCCCTCATGTTGAGGACTGAACATCTCGACCATGAGACTAGATATTTGTGAGTGATTTGATAGCGACTTGATAGTAGGTGACCCGATTTGTGCAATAAACCTCTCTAGGATTGATTATAATTCCATCTTAAAAAATGTATTATAAGTCTAACTTTACTTCACAAAACTGATTTGTAAGATGAGGTTTGCACCCACTTAAATACATTAATTTGACAATATCTCTACTCGATGTGAGATTTCTAACAATTTATACATACTATTATTACCTTTTACACCAGTCATTTTCATAGAACAACAATATAATGCCATTAAAATATTTGGATTTAATGTTAATTACTTATGTTGATAGGTAAACACAATTGGTCCTTCAATGATTATTAAGTGCCACTAGTTTTTTTCTTTTAGGTATAATTTTTGTTACTATAAGAATCAGTTTGATGCCATAAATAGACATTTAAGGATGGAATTGATTTATTTACAAATGGAGGACCAACCAGTGGACACACACACATCTTTAGAGGACCAAATATTCAAGTATGTGGTTGGTCTTTAAAATGAACTATTTGCAACTGTCTTCAACAATATTATACTAAGCATCTTATATCGCTGAAACTATGGAGGCATAATGTATCATAACCTAACAAGAGGCTATAAGATATTATCATACTCAAATAATTGCAATATCAAAAGCAATGATGCAGCAATAATGATAAACTGTATGATAAAGAGGCTATGTTTAGACCATGGTTAATCACAAGTTGGTTAAATACCACTTCTAATGCTGCAAGAAACAAAATTTGAAAGAAAACATTTCAAGATTCAGTAGAAGTTGGTGATCATGGTTTTCAACATAGTTTTGGAGACATATTTATTCTAAGCATACAGTACTTATAATTTGTAAGATGAGTATTCTATTGGTTATCTCAAGTGCCATATACCAACAAAAGGGAGATCCTTGAAAAACAATCTTAAATTTATGATAACAGGGGGGAAGATTTCTTTTTCTCGTGTCCCTGTGTTTTACATTACGATAACCCATGAATGCAGAGTGGGGATTGCTGATATTATTGGGTGTAGGTAAGGAAGGTGAAAAGGATGGACAAAGGTTCACAATGAATGGGTATTAAATTGGTATAGTGTATTATGATCTGTTACAAAGTTTGAGAAATTGGGTTTAGGGTCTAAGTCGACCATACAAAACTAATTTGTAAAACAAGGATTGCCTAAGCATTGTGGAACTACATTGATAATCTCTAGTTATTGTTGAATCTCACCACACCATCTACTTGAATGTAATTTATTATAATATTCTTTCGCTTTACGTTGTTTCAACATTATTTGCTTTGAATTTTTATTTTTTAAAGCATGCAAAATTTGTTGCCTTGCAGACATATAGCATCTCTTGCCTTGTATACAAGGAAAATGCTTTTGGCCATGAGGCATGGCAATGGATCTAGTGTCTGCATCCTCTACGGACATCATAATTCAAAGGTTAGTTTGTACACAATTTCTTGTCCTATTTACAATTTTTATAAGCACTGTTTATTTGTAGTTATTTGTACTTCAATAGTTGTATTGGAGTTTGAGAGAATTTAGAAAGTATTTTGTATTCTAAAAGAATGAACAACCACTTTACAGAGATCTTAGATTCAACTCTATATTGTTGTAGAAGTAAGTACCAAAGGACTAACTAACCAATAAGTAAGACTATTAAGTGTATGCAAGACACAAAGATTATGAATAATTGTTTCAATATGGTATTAGATTGATATTATCCTCCTGACTTGTTTTGTTATTTATCCTCTATTGGACCATGACTTTTTCCCTGGACGCATATGCCCCAACTTTGTCATTGTGACTTTCTCTTGGTAAACAATGCCCTCAGCAACCCCTTTTGTTCTTAGGCATCTACCTTGTTCTGCAAGCATTTTCACTCTCTAGCAGCAGCTATGCCCTTCGAGCATTTTTAACTTTGGAATCCATCGTGCCCTTTGAACATTTTTGCTTTCCGGCAGATACACCCTCCAAGTATGTTTACTATTAGACAATTGTCATGTCCTTCTAACATTTTTGCTCTCTGGCAGCCACCATGCTCTAAAACCTTTGATGCAACCTTGGGATTGGAGGCTTTTCCCTTTATATCACTATGCTGCCTGACTCAGCCAATTGCTGCCATGTGCCTCAAACACCTCATCACGTCATCTTCACACCATGCACCAAATCAATGTGTGAAAGTTATTGACTTTGTCAACTCTAGCAATCAAATGGATGACATGCTCACTAAGTCTTTGAAGAGGTTTTGTTTTGACGACATTTGTAACAAGCTTCATTCATGATAGATATGCTCCAGGACAAGGGCGGAATATGATTTAATAACATTAAATAAGGAAGTATGATATAATTTCTTTATATCCGTTGAAAGGATTGGGTGATAAAACAAGTCACAGAGGATGGTAATGCTCTGGTACCATGTTGAGAAATATGATGAATTGTGTGTTGTGTAAACACATGAGTATTCTTATTTCTAATGAAGACGAGTTACAATAAAAAAGAACAAAATGTATGTCTAGTAATGTAATAATAAGGGGAAATATTTGGTAAGATATTTCCCTATCAAATCATGTCATATCACCTGATTTGACGTAATCAAATCATATCTGTAACAACATCATATAGAGAAATGTCTTTCAAAATATATCTCATTATTAGTTATTGATTTTGTTCTTTATTACCATATCTCTTCTTCATTGTAAATAAGAGTATTCACATTTACACAAGACATACAAAGAAGTAATCCTTTCTACAATGATAAGAATCAATATGAAAATAGTATTATAAATGGAAATCAAGAACTATTGCACAAGCAAAACCCCTTTAATTCAGGAGCTCTACTCTTCTCATATAATGCACAATCTCTAGTGCCCAGTTATAGAAATTTTCCTGACTGATTGACCCCTCACTCACACATTTCTTACATTTCCCATCCAATGTGTCTTCACTCCTAATTTAGTAGCTGACTAACAACTCACCATTTCCATTTTTTCTTTTCCTTTCTTTCCCTTCCTTTCATACACAAGCCAGATTTAACGCACACCTGTGTTCTTTTCCTCATTGTGCATCATGATGCTGCCTTCTTGAATTGGAGCCTTGTTTCCAAGGTAGGGGTCTAAAAATTTTGGAAACTGGTTGTAAATCTCTCAATCATCTTCCCATGTAGCCTCTTCTACACGTTGTTCTTCCTGTTGAACAATAGGTGTTTTTTCTCCTTCTTGTATAATATTATTTGATATACCTTTTCGTTTGGTAGCCAGTACAACACTGCAAAACAAATGATGTACTTACTTTGGTTATTGTTTTGTTAATAGAAATGAACTCATTGCTTTCAGACACACAATGCACATATAGCAAGCACATCACTTGTGATTTCATTTATTCTCTACACTCATCTTTAGTATCATGGAACCAATTAATACCTTTTTATTTTCACCCAGAAATTGCATCATGACATGGGATCAATAATTTCATTCAACTTGAAACGGCCAGATGGCTCTTGGTACGGATACCGTGAAGTGGAAAAGCTGGCATCACTTTCAGCTATTCAGCTAAGGGTATAAATTATGGTTTTCTTCGTGTTAATGTTTTCTTTTTGTAAATTCACGTAGTCATGGTAGTAAACTAATTGTTTATTTGTATTTTTGCCATGCTTTTCTATTAAGGTTATTGATTGAATTCTGATTATTTATCTTCACTGGCTATCTGTTTAGACAGGATGCTTCTGCAATCCGGGTGCATGTGCAAAATACCTTGGTTTGTCTCATTTCGATCTTATTTCAAATACTGAGGTATTTCTACATATTCTTTTACTTACTATCAACCAATGATGTTTCGATTATCATGTTATGAGTGTATATTATATAACATACTTCTATAGTGCTAACCTCTAGTTAGGATTATAGAATGAATGGTGATGCTTTAGCATTCTTATTTTCATTTAGAAAAATTGTATGACATATGACAATTTTTTTTGTATTTAGGCTGGCCACGTTTGTTGGGATGATCATGATATAATCAATGGTAAACCTGTTGGTGCTGTAAGAGTATCCTTTGGCTACATGTCAACATATGAGGATGCCAAGGTTGGGAATCTTTAGACCATTTTGCATTTTTGTTCAATATGTGGAACCATTGTAGCTCATCTGGTTCTGGATTCATTTTTTATTTTATCATGAGTAACCTATACTTTATGGAAAATGGGGCAAAATATTGATGTTCGATTAAGTTCATTTTTCAATAGGAAATCAAAGACTATGTTATACAAATTTCTAATTCTGCTTGATGTTGGACTAAGTTCATTTCTCAAGATTTTGGTTACCGATTTGACAAAACTAATTTTGTTATACTGTCTATCTCTGATTTTCAGAAACTTGTTGATTTTGTTGCAAGTTCTTTTGTGTCACCTCGAAATCACATTGACCATGGAAATCAAATGAAAGGTCAACCTCCTTTTCTAACATTAATTTATTCTTTGTAGTTGATGAATTCACGTCTTGTTGCTATGTCAATTAAATGACAAGGACTTGCACTTTTATTGCATTTGTACTTTTGCTACTCTCCTTCCCACATGAAAAGGCACAACTGATTTGCATACATGAATATAGTGCATACTTTAATCAAGCTACTTAGTATGCTTGCTCAACAATTTTCAGTTAGAGATTCTCACTCGTAAATATTTATGTAGGTCTTCTAATAATATCTTTAGGAAGTCTTTAATAATATCAAAGATTTTGTGCTGTTGATTGTTTTTCTTTTATGCAAGGGCAAGACTTGGTGCAATGGTAAATTGTTGCCTTGTGTTTGGAAGTCATGGGCTCAAATCGTGGAAATAACCTGTCTGCTTGTGGGGGTAAGGCTACATACATCTACCCTCCCCAAACCTCACATGGTGGGAGCCTCACGTATTGGGTTGCCTGCTTTTTCCTTTATGGGTAGTAGTCATCTCAATCTTTTGGCTGGGTACAACATTGGTCGTTGTGATTCCATGAATTTTATTTATCTTCTCCAATATTTCTAGTGTAATCCATTGAAAATCGAAGACAACTACAAGTGCCAAAACCAACCACTACAAAACAGGCACAGGAAGAGTACCACAAGAAGGAATACCTAGAAAACACACAATCAGAAGGAGGAAACACCAAGTGGCTCCAAATAGATGAGTGTCCCAAATCAGAACAGAACCTTTGGAACTTATCAAACAGGCCGCCTGGATCATTATTAGAATGTCACACATCATTGGGAAAGCACCCTATTAGAGATAAAGAAAAATAAGAAAGCCAAATAGTGAGAAATCAACCACTACTTGCCATAAAGCTGTTTCCAACTTCTGGAAAACTTTCAGGTTGAATATTTCATGCAATAAACAAGTCAGATGGTGTTCGAAATTAGGGCCCATCTGTGTGCAAGACATTGATTTTGGATCCTACAGCATGTAAACCAACTTTTTTTTTCATGCACAATGCTTGATGCAGCCAGCTAGAAATGGACTGGACCTAACTCAATTCCAAAAGGTAGTTAAGAGAGGTTGGGGGTGGTCCAGCCTTTATAACTAGCATCTTGCCTTATTTCTAGCTAATATGGGGTATCTTAAAAAGCCGCCTACCCACCAAGAATGGACATCTGATTGGAGTATGAAGGTTACAGGACTAGACATGTGAGTGGCCTGATATTAAAACTAGATAGGCTTTGATGCCATACTAGAAATGAACGGATAACTAGAGGTATAGGTAGTCGATGAAATAGTCTAACGAAAACCATCTAAAGGAGTTCCCAATTATGTGACTTTTTTGAAGAATTAGTTATGGATAGATACAATGGTGTCATTTGATTTATGTAACTTACTCATCTGTTGGGAAAGGACTAGATTTTGTATATAAAAAGTTTGTGTCTGCATTGCTTCATACACTTCCCTTGGGAAATGAACCCTATATGTTTCCTCTACAAAATCCTTCTTGAATTTGCATTCAAGAAAGAGATAACTAAAGGGGACAATAACCTTCCTCAAAATTTCAATATGTGGAACCATATATCAAATTCAATTTTTTTTTGGTTGTATTTGTTAATCATCAATTAACTTCTGAATTATTGTATTGCGGTTGTCAGATAAATAATCTAGGATTATGTTAAAAACCTGTTGTTAAAAGCTTTGTAGCACGTTATTTTCACGGTATAATTCTGTTTTTATCATTTTAGATGGACATTTACTCAGTTGATCACCTGCAGGTCTAGAGAATGGTTTTGTGGATACTGGTTATTATCTCAAATCAATTACAGTATATCCAATAAAATCATGCGGAGGTTTCAGTGCAAGGAGTTGGCCTCTTAACAGCAATGGTAATTTTTTCTTGATTTTACACACACATTTATAATTGTCAACTTCAGGAATAAGAAAATTAGGGAAAGAACAACTAGAAACTGTTGAAGGTTTACCACCAGAGCTTGCACCAATCATTTCTATTACTGAAAGCAAGTTTGATACTCTCCATGCTGCTGATATGGAGGTGCTTCTTCTTGCTCAAGAGTCTTGTGCTCCCCAATTTAATAAAAAATCCTTCTCATGCTCTTCACTTTACCCAGGGATATGTACTGTTGAATATAACGGGCTTAGCCCATGTTCTCTGTTATTTTGTTATTATTTCTATTACTTTTATCATCTATAAATAAACATCCCTCTGTGTGTATTTTTACACAAGGGAATTAACCCTATACCTATTTCTCTATTTTAATATGTACCATCCACCTACTGTAATCCTAGATCCAGTCCTACTAATGGCTATGCTCGCGTTGGTAACGACCTAAGCAAAAGAGATGGTGGCCAAAGCGGAGGCCTTGGCTGCACCAACAATGGTCATCATGGTGGTAGTCGAGGCCATTGTGGATGCTTTGCCGATTTTTAGTGCCAAATCTATTTGGAGTATGGTCAGATTCTTAACATTTGCTTTTATAGGATTGATGCCACCTATCAACCACATGAGTCTTTTCTTCCCTATGATCCTTCCACATTGCAACTTGTCTAGTCCACTCCTTCTAAGTCCACCACCAAAACTCCTAACACCTTGGTGAATCCTAATTTAAATCAAGATACTCATGTTGTCACTTCGAGCACTATGCTTGCGAACACACCTTCTCAAGGTGGTGTCAATTCTACATGGATTCGTGATTCTAGTACTTCTTTGCGTGTTATTGGGGAGTCATAGAACATACATCAACTTGGTCATTTTGAGGGACCAAATATAAAATTTTGGTGATTCCTTCGGTGCCCCTCTCTTAAAACATATTTGGTGCCCTCTTTACATGTCTGCCTAGTCGTATGACTTTACACATCATTTAATATATCTATTACCTTTAATTATTAATTATCATACGTAAGGATCTAATTGTAATTTCCCAATGGTTTTCATTTGGGTTGGCAACCAAAGGATGCTCAGAGTCACTTTGAACTAGGGCAGATTGGCAATCCGAGGAGGAAGTCAGCGATCTTACAACACCTGCAAATTGAACGATCCCAAAGCCAAAACTGACTTCCTGACACTGTCTCTGGACAGCCTCTCATGAGAACTTCCACGAGGACACCGTGCCTTCCTTGAATTCCAGAACGGGGAACGTAGGAGAACTCAATCTCGGTTCGGAATGGACAACCTCCTGAGCCGACAACTGTGCAGATCAAGCGAACAAGGTGGTAGTTTTGTTGGGCTCTGGCAAGGCCTGCGAGAAGAGAAAGATTGTTAGGTTGTCGGGAGTGTGAAAAAGGAAGATGTGGTAGCGAATGAGATTCCCTGTGGATGATATCAATCTCACTATTTTTATTCTAGTGTGAGTGAATGATATCTTTATTATTGGCAGCTGATCGTCATCATATAACAAGTTACAACTCATTTTAATTCTACTTTCTCTCTCAAACAACTTGGCCACTTGGATTATTTCTTGGGCATTGAAATCAAGCAGTTACCCAATAAATCTCTTCTCATGACTCAAAGCAAAAACATTCATTACCTTCTTAGGAAAACCAACTCCTTTCTCTTAGAGTTGGAATACACTGTGGGTGCTTGACTATATAGGCTTATTGGGAATGCTGCAGATGATTGATATTGACAGGGTTCTAACCTAGTCAGTATAGTGATGCTATAACACTCTTACTTTTGATTAAAAAAATATAGGGTTATTACATTCATTACACATGATAAGAGAATATTTTGTTTCTCCTAAATGAGATATTTATGCCTATAAATTAAATTTATTACAATACAATTCAGAATATTATAATCTGGTTCTCAATGCTAAGTTAGTAGAGGCAGTAACCAACTAAACAGAAAACAAAGACTACAACATTCCATTTGTGGAGTAAAACTACTTTAATAGTTTCTGATTTTATTTTTTCAATCTACAATTTCGTATAGCTTTTGACAACAATATCTTTAAATTTTGTGCAGGCCTGGCACATGATCGTCAGTGGATTCTTAAAAGCCTAAATGGTGAAATACTTACGCAGAAAAAGGTAACCTTTTGTATGGCAGACAATATCTAAAATTTAGATAATCTGTTGATGCACGGTGCACACTTCCGGAACGGCATCTTTTCTATTTTGTCAGTTTTGGTTTGGTGCTTCAGTTTGATTGGATTTATGAAAATAGATTAAGTGTAGGTGAATTCAAAATAGTGATACTCTTCTCTCATGGGAGTTAGTTTATGCCATTAACAATGGATTAAAATTAACCAAAATGAATGGTTGATAGATATTTACGACTTCAGGAGCCTTTTGAATTCAAACTCTTAATTTTAGTATAGATGAATGAAGGACTGAATGTTTGATATGATTATGTACACAGTGAAAATTATTTAGTAATGTTTTTTGGAATTCACAAATTAAAGTCTTATTTGATTTTATTGCTTTAAACATTGTGATATAGTATGAAAGGCTCAAACATATTGAAATTAGTTGTCATTTTTTTTTTAGAAAAGATTGTATATGGAGACATCAAGAATTACTTTGTTATTTCAAATGATCAATTAGTAGATATTTTCACTAAATCTTTGTGGGGACCTAGAATTGATTATATTTGTAAGAAGTTTTGTATGTACCATTTATATACACCAGCTTGAGAGGGAGTGTTAGATGTAACGGGCTTAGTCCATACATTTTATATGTTTCTTATTTATAAATACATAACCCTATGTTTATTATACACAAGGGATTGATCCTATACCTCTTTTTTACTTTATTTTCACAGTTTCAATTGCATGGTCAAAAATATACATTGTTGTATTCTGCAAAATTCTGAATAAATACTTTGCTAATTCCTAAATGCATATTTATTTTTCTCCTCACTATGTTGTTAAAACATAGGCTATAAACACATGTGATGATTTTTTTTAATCAAAAGATGGAAGTGCTAAAGCATGACTTTGTCATTTTGGAATCTTAGTTATGTTGGCATCCCTAATAACAATCACTTGCAGCACCCGAAGTACCATAAAAACAATGAAAAGCATCATACATGTAAGTGAGAAGCCTAGGCCAAAACCCAAAAAGAAAACCTATAATGTTAGACATTTGTGATGTTTAACTTTTAATCAATATGGTTGCTTTTGAGTATAGATTTTCCTTTTTGGTAATAAAAACTTTAGAATTGGAGGAGGCTCTACCCATTCATAGTCTTGGGAAATCGCCAAGCATGACTAGGATATATACACTTGGAATCTAGAGTTTCTATATATTCATTCATCTAATTTGGTTGGCGACCCATGCTTTTATGGTTTATACACTTTTAATACTTATTGGTCATGTGATGCTCCTGCGGATTCAGGTACTAACCTAACATATGTAATGTTGCTACCTTCACAAGTCTTTAATGATGATATTCTATCCAACTCAATCTATATTGCATGTTTACTGAGTTTTTACTTTTGAGAATGATGCTTTATTTTTTAGTTTTGACTTTTTTTATCTGAATTTTGTGCAGGTTCCTGAAATGGGCCATATAAGCACCTTTATAGACATTAGTCAGGGAATTTTGTTTGTAGATTCTCCACGTTGCAAAGAAAGATTGCAAATTACACTCGAGTCAGAAGTTTATGAGGATGTTATAGAGGAGATTGAATTATATGGTCAGAGGTATACAGTCTTATATGCATACTTAATTTTCTATGTGTAATAATTAAATTGGACTCTTGCAAAGATATCAATGAACATACTTTTGCAAATATATCATTATGCTTGAGAAAGTTCTAGGGATTGTGAGATTAAATTTTCTGAGAAGCTGGGTAAGTTACTATACACTTTGGAATTGATTATGATTTTATGATTACGAGGAGGAAAAGATGGTTCTACTTCCTATATACAAAAATAGCTATATGTGATTTTGAAAATTAATTGCTACTAATTTGAGTAGGCTTTTAAAAACTATATCCAATACTCCCCCGTAAAGTTGAAGCATAAATGGTCTAATCTTGGAAGACATACATTGAATTCTTGATTGACTGACAACTTTTGGGAAAATGTTACTACAAATACAAATTTTGGAAAATTAATTGCTACAAATTCCAATAGGCATTTTAATCTTCTACTTGATTATTAGAATTGGCAAATTTAATGACTTCTTTTGAGAAAACCTTCTTGCGAGTAAAGTGCAAATCAATTGCAGTCTGTTAGGACACTAGAGTGGAGATATGGAAAGAGGCACTTGATTATCACGACATAATTTCATTTGCGAAGTGTTTCCAAACTTAAATTCTTGAAGTTTTTTAATCCAAATGAGCTTCCACGTGATTGTAGTAATATTCCTAAATTTTACTTCTGCACCCTGTGTGTGCAAACTTTGAACAAACACACGTTTTTATATGTGCAAACTTTGAAAAAAGTTTGAAGGGTTTTAAACCCTAAACCCTAAAATACATGAACAGGTGAGTAGTTTCCAGTAGCCCTTTTAATATACCTCTGTAATCAGATCATTGCATCCCAGTGATCATACTGGTGAGGTGAATGCTTTTTCCAATCAATCTTTGATATCTGTTCTGGAAGGTCTTTTTAAAGTGGATCCAAGAGTTACAAGAAGTGAAGATTAAATTGTGATCCTTGATTGCAATGGCCTATCCTTAAAACAAGCTTATTCTGATATTGTTTGCTCAAGATGCTTCTTGACCATGTGAAGAGTGTTGGGAAACATTCCTTTCAGACTCTTGAATATTCTTGTGTATCTTATGGGTGATTTCATTAGTTTGGTACATATACTTGTTTTGATTAATTGAATATAAGGGTATCCTATGAATCTTAATACTTTGTGTTGTAATTGCTAAAGATATTCAATTTGAAGATTTAGGAAGCTAATAAATTGTTATACGAAGTCAATTTTATTTTGGTCTCTCATGCTTGGAATTAATTTTATTTTTCATAGGTACAGGGTATATAGTTATGACAATGAGACCAATGCATGGTTTAGCGAAGCCATTGGTAGAACATGCTCCTTGTTAAGGTATTCTAGTTTCAATCAAGATTTTTTGTTAAAAAAAATCAAAGGTACAGCCACATGTAGAGATATGAAGAACAAACTTAATTTTGCCAATGAAGCACAGTTCTTACTTGTATCTGAGGAAAGTGTTTCTGATCTAAACAGAAGATTAAGCTCAGGTATGCTCATGTACCCATTTTCTGATATAATATACCAGTTCTTGTCTTTTGTTGTTTTAATTTCATTACAGAATGTAATGAAAGATTTTATTAACTGTTTGGCAATTATAAAAAATTCGTTCATGATGCATAATTGATTGCTTTGTTTCTGATTGATTTGATTATTTGATATTCATAATAATCAACATGAAACATACATCCCTTTTTGGATGTCAATTGGCAGATGTATTAAACGAGAGACTTCCTGTGAAAAGCTGCTGATATCTTATTAACATGCTAGGAATGATAAATATCCAGTCATAAGTTGAGAGATGTGTTAGTTGCTGTTCTTTTTTCATGTTGTACAAATATGGTTTCCTTGTATAGCTTTTGTTTCTTCTGTTCCTTTATTTCTTTTAATTAGTATAGTGGATTTGTTACATGTAAATATGTGGCTAAATTTTATTAGGTATCATATAAATGTTGAAATCCCTCTATACAGATTATTCCAGTAAAAATAATATTGTTCTCATATTTCTAGCAAACTGTTAGTTATATTGTTTTTAGTCTCTCAATCTCAATATTTTGGAATATTAAATGTTTGCTAACTGTAATGATGTTCATAGATGTACAGAAGGGCATATCTGGAAGAGCAATAGCGAAAGTCAGTGCAAGTAGGTTTCGTCCCAATCTTGTGGTATCTGGAGGTAGGCCTTATGCTGAAGATGGATGGAAACATATTAGGATTGGAAATAAATATTTCAGTGTAAGTTCAAATAACCTTCTGCATGGCATGATAGAACAAAATTCTTATTATTGAGAAATTTGACATAGTAGATAACCCTTTTAGACTGTCCTTGAACTACACTACTTGCATTAATTAATGATATTTATTGAACTAGTATGTAAAATAAGGTTTGCACTTACTTATATATTATAATTTAATCTTATCTTGTGTGGAGTCTCTACAATATACCCTCTCAAGTTGAGAACGGGATATCTTAGACGTGAGACTAAGGGGAAACCTGATAACGGGTGACACAAGGGCCAACACTTGGCTAGGATAGACTTTCAATGACTCAAATATCATCTTTAAGAAAGTGAAATTTAAGTTTGACTTAATGTTACAAAATCAACTTGTAAGATGGAGTTGTAAGATGGAGATTGTATTTATTCATATACTATAATTTAATTTTAATTTTAATTTTATCTCTAGTTGATGAGGACTCTTCAATAATAACAATGTCCATGATAGTAACATTAGTCTTTGATTGTTTGAGAGGTTCTATTATTCAATTAATTCATTGTCAGTTCTTATAAGCAAGTTGAAGCACCAACTTTTACGGGGACGTCGAAGTTGCTAGGATATTATAGAATAAATTATACTTGAACTCTTGGGTAGAAAAATCATAAGTTTCTAGAGTAAATTGCACTAACATCCCATGATACTTTTTAGATTGCACGATAACCTCCCTTTTCTATCCAAACATTGACTCCCTTAATTGTTAAAATAAATATTATCCAGAAACCTGCTATAGGTTACACTAACCTGAAAAGCAAGAGGAGATGCCAATATAATTTAGTCTATTTCTTATTACTGATTCCCCGTAATTATAAGAGTTCTTTATGAAGAAATAGCTTGGAGAAATCCTAACCATCCTAGTTACAAAAAATATAAGAATGAGATGAAGGAGAAAATAATTCTTTTGCTTAATTTTTTTTATTTGATTTATTCATCAGTCGCTAGGGGGCTGTAATCGATGCCAGGTAATCAACCTTACAGTAAGTTCGGGACAAGTGCAAAAGTCAAATGAACCTTTGGCAACTTTAGCATCCTACAGGAGGGTAAAGGTTGGCCTTGTTTTGTAGCTAGAACTCAGTTATATATTCATTTTTCTTGATGCATCACTGTTCTAAGATAAATATATCAAAACAGGGAAAGATTTTGTTTGGCATACTACTGAAACATGCTACTATCGATGGAGAGCAGCAACAAGGTGGTGATTCCTGGCTTCATGTGGGGCAAGAAATACATCCCGATTAAAACACAAATTCCTGCAAACTCATCTCCTCAAACTGAAGAGTTATAGTCCATGAGTCTCTATGGCGATGTATCATGTATTTTTCTTCTTCATGTCCTGTAATGTGAGAGTGGACATTGTCAGAAAAACGCATATTCGTAATAAATTTTACAATGCTGTATATTGAAAACTGAAAAAAAAAAAAAATCAATAATAAAGAATACCATGCTACATGAAGAAAAATGTTGGCAACGAATGCTTTTTATCTTTGTTTTATACCTTTTATTTTAAATTTAATTAAATGTTTTTAAGATCGACAAAAAAAATATTTAATGAGATTGGACGTTTTAAAATAGATGGACCAAATTGAATAATAATAGATAATTGTTATTATTTATTTAAAAAAGTTAGATAAAATTAAAAAATTAAATAATTGTTTCCTGCATCTCAACAAATTTTGAAATGCCAATTTTGCTTGTGTACCTTAAATTCACTTATAATCCATGTAAGTCATATACCTTAAATTAAAATAGCTTAAAAAGAAAGTTAACCAATAACGAAAGTAATTAAAACCATGAAAGACTATCATGGTTATATCACAAGCTGAGGTTAATTAATAACTAAAGTAATAACAGTAATAATAGTAATCATATTCCACTAGTGTTTGCAATGATAATAACAGTAACAGAGAATGATTATGATAAGAATATGAAATATTGTCTTTGTCCCAAGATATTTTAAAAAAATATTTGTCACTTTAAATAAAGACCATTTTCAATTTGTTTATTATATTAATTATATTTTTACATAAATACTCTTATTTTTTTATAATAATTAATAATAATAATATTATTATTATTATTATATCTTGCCAGAGTATCCCAATCTACTGTACCAAGTTGAAAAGATGAATCTAATTAGATAAAAAGCAATTAAGGGAAAGAACGGAAAGAAAGTATATCCCACTTTTACTAAGGATAGTTTTTAAAAGAAATATACAGTGTGTTAACAATTTTAATGTTATTAACAAAATTAACTAATTTTTTTTAGAGGAAGAGAATTAGTAAAAGAGTTTTATACGAATAAGATATGATAAAAAAAAACATATTATCATATCTTGGTACACTAAAATGCTTTTATGAATAAAAGTCCATAATAGCTCAAGAAAATTAAATTTTAGTAATCCTAACTCAGTCTATCATATCTTAATTATCAAATAAACTCTGCTGTAATTTATCTTATTTTAACTGTTAACCAAACCTTAAAGTATAAAAAAGTTAATGATATTCGTTTATAGTTATTTTTAAAATCACATCTAATTAATAGATAATTAAAAATTTATAATGACAGGCTATAGAAATTGAATAATAAAGACTTTGGTAGCAAGTTATGTTTATTGACTTATAACTGTTCGGTTCTTCTCTTGTCTAAACTTTGATTTGCGAACCCAGGTCAGATCCCTCTTTCTTTGGTTTTCTTTGGTTTTCTGATCTGAATAAAATGAATTGAATGTTGGTGAAGTATTGAGCGTCAGAGACGGAATTGATGCAGTTGTTGTGCCGAGCATAGGCACTCATGTGCAACTGCGTGTGCAATTGCAATTGCAATGAAGAAATCACGTGAAGCTCTTCTCAGAAGAAGAACAACAACAACAACGACAGAAGCTAAAACTGCCTCTGGGTATGCATTGCTTTTCCTTTTGTGGACTCTAATCTTCCTCTTAAGCTTATGGATCTCTCGCGGTCATGGTTACACCCCAACTCCCACAGGCAAGTAAATCAATCAATTTTCTTTTCTTTTCAGCATTAATGGAATGGAATGAATCATACTCTGTTCGGTTTAGGATTTGGAACTTACCCACAAACATCAATTCACCAATCCCTTTCCTTTAGGATACCAAAACCCTAAGTAAGTTCTAGGGAATTAGCTACTCCAAAGCCTCACAACCTGTACCAGAATCTCCTTTCATACCATATTTCAACACGATAATATTCAACTGCAGATGCATGATGTGCATGATGCATATTCTTATTGGTCAGTTTATTATCTATGGATGTAGATGGATTTGAAGAATATTCAGTTCCTTTACCGGATTGGAAGGAAGATAAGCTCGGACAGTGTAAGAGTCCTGATTCTGCTGAGAAAGATTTGGTCCAAGAAACTAATGCTTACATTCCCCCAGAGGCTTTACACTTTGAAGATGCCCAGACCGATGGTTTTGTTTCCGAGTCACTCCCCAATGAAGAAACACGTGATTGTGCTGAACTTGGTACTTGTAATAAGCAGGATTGTGATACTCCCATTACAGAGGTACATGAAGTTGAGAGTGGTAATTCTTCGGTCAAACTCGAAGATGATGTGCAAAAATCTGATCATTTATCTTGGTCTGTGCCTCTTGGTCTTGATGAATTTAAGAGTAGAGCAATTAGTTCCAAAATTAAATCTGGCACTGGTTCATCTGGTAGTGTAATGCATAGAGTGGAGCCAGGTGGTGAAGTATATAATTATGCTTCGGCCTCAAAGGGAGCAAAAGTTTTAGGTTCTAACAAAGAAGCCAAAGGTGCCTCTAATATCTTAAGCAGAGACAAAGATAAGTATCTTCGAAATCCATGTTCTGTTGAAGAGAAATTTGTCATTATAGAACTTTCCGAAGAAACGTTAGTAGATACAATAGAAATAGCTAATTTTGAGCATCATTCTTCCAATTTAAAGGCTTTTGAACTTCTTGGCAGTCTGAGCTTTCCAACAGATGGTTGGGTTTTCCTTGGGAATTTCACTGCCTCAAATGTAAGGCATGCTCAAAGGTTTGTTCTTCAGGAGCCAAAATGGGTGAGATATTTAAAGTTAAATCTTCAAAGCCACTATGGTTCTGAATTTTATTGCACGCTAAGTGTAGTTGAAGTTTATGGTGTGGATGCTGTTGAGAGGATGCTAGAGGATTTGATAAATACTCAAGATAATATACTCGCTCCGCCTGGGGATGGTAATACTGATAAAAGGACAGTATCACCCCACCATCCTAATCCTGCAGAGAGTGAAGATGTTCATCAAAATGCTTTTGCAGGGATTAATTCTGATCCTGCTTCAGATATCTCTTCAAATCATGAGAAAGTAAACAGTAACATTCCTGATCCAGTTGAAGAAACCCGTCAACAAGTTGGCAGGATGCCTGGGGATACTGTTCTCAAGATTCTGATGCAGAAAGTTCGAACTCTAGACTTAAATTTGTTTGTTTTGGAACAGTATATGGATGACTTAAATTCTAGATATGTCAATATTTTCAAAGAGTACAGCAAAGACATGGGAGGAAAAGATATACATATACAGAATATCAAAGAAGACATTAGGAATCTCATTGACCGACAGGATGCTATAGTATGTTAAATCTATTCTGGATATTGTTCGCACATGTGTTTAATTTGATAAAAATATTATTAATCTACATTTTATTCATTTTTCAAATTATTTGTTGATCTTGCAGACAAAAGATGCTAGTGATCTCAAATCGTGGAAGTCCCATATTTCCATTCAGTTGGATCATCTACTCAGGGACAACGCTGCTTTGAGGTGAGAGTTACTGTACAAGTTTTCTGTAGTTTGTATTATGTGAACGTAAGAGCTAGTTCAGATTTAGTAATTAGTTCACTTTGAGAGTATCTTTAAAATAGTAGAGTAGTTGAATATTTATGACAATTAAGGAAAAAGGTTTAGTAAGAGTACTAAACTGTAATTAATGTTGAGATAAAATTTTAAATCTATCAATAATCTGCATTACAGAATAAAATTTTAGAATTATATGACTTGCTACTTTTAACTGTGTAGAGAGAAAGAAAGGACATGTGTAACTTCATTTTTAATTGAAGCAAGTTCTGAATTACGCTTTATATCGTACTGTTGTAATCTTGTTATGTAATCATGTAAATGCTTAACAGGGGTAACCAAAGCCAAACCACAAAACCAACTTAGATTTGGAATTCAAATTGTTTTTATTTTGAAATTTTATTTGGATATTTTACAAACTGGTTTAATTCTTGTTTTTATATCTGTATAAGTTCAAAACTGGACCAGTTTGGTTTTCAGAATCAATTTTAAATCTTAAACGGGTTTATAAACTGGTTGTTGGATTTTCATTTTTAGTTGAAAGAAAACTTAGGGAGGGGCTGTTGTCTTTTATGCCACTGGGATTGCCTACCGTGATACTTGCAAAAGACAAGACTACCAGAGCTTTTATGTCATACCCCATCCTTTGACCATTTTCTTTCACTTCTATTGGGTAAAAAATAGGTAAAGAATCGGTTTTAGCAAATTAAATAAAAGCAATAAGGATTGTTAATGTCAATTGGGGGAAATGGAATCTTCATTTTTCCTCATACTGCATTCAATTCGGTGTTGAAGAGGTGGGAGAATGTGATGTTCAGTATATTTATCATGAGGAGGTCATTTAATTAAGACCAACCAAATGGGAAGATGAACATTTTATACAACAAATTATATTTATGACAATACTGTCTTGAAGAGCTTGGTCATGGAAATAAAAATAATCCATGCCATAGAACGAAAATACTACGAAGAAAGTTAATATAATATTTACTGTTTCTGGCCTTGCCTATGCTTTTTACTCGCTCTTTGATTATCAAAGCATGAAGATTATTTTATTTTCCTTCATAAATGATGCTATTAATTATTAGTTCATTGGGATCTGATTTGTTCCCCAATAATAATTCAGGTCCGAGGTTGATGAAGTCCAGCGGAAGCAAGCATCTTTAGAAAACAAAGGTGCGGTTGTGTTTTTAGTGTGTTGTATTTTTTCATTGCTAGTTATATTTCGGCTTTCTCTAAATATGGCTACGAGTGTCTATAGAGTACTAAGTGTTAATAGAACAGATTACTCTTGGAAATTTTGTGCCGTAAGCTCTCCCTGGTTTCTCCTATTATTGAATTGTATCATTATTATTTTTGTATTAATTTTGTGATAGTCCATTTTTGAAATATTAGTTAACTCTTGCGAGATGCTTAAGGATTGTGTTGCCTCTTTCAATACAGATATAGAAACCTTTTTAAAAGTTCTTGATTATTCATTCTCTTGCACTACTAAAATGGCCTTGGTTTTAAACCTAGAAGTGAGGAAGTGATGCAGTTGATCAATACGGTACCGATAATAGTCCAAATCAAACACAAGCTGCCTGTAATAAGAGATTCACGTTTACATTATAGGGAGCTATTTTTCTTGCGAAATATTTAAGTTTAATGGGTTTTTTGTCCTACACTACATAGTTAGCTGACATTTTCCCTCATAGATGCCTCGCATAACTTGTAAATTAACACACGTGGAGAGGCTCATCCCCTCCCTTTAATTGAACTATCGGGTAATACTAAACTGTCTTGTTCATCCCTCATGAGATAATGTCAGAAGCACTAAATAATTGTTTTGAATAGTTCATGACTAAAGGACCACCAGGATACAATTGCATCTCCACATATAAATAACTTCTTTCAAATTTTATAATTAAATGAGACTGAAAATCATGTACTCTCTTTATATATATATATATGTTAAATCATTAAAAGTTACAATAAAAACCTGGAGATGCTAACTCATGGGATGATTGACAAAAAGAGTTCTCTTTTTTAACAACGAAGGACACTCCCATAATTTCTTAACACACTCACAATTTTCAAAATAATGTGAATTCCAAACTATTCTTAAAATTTTCAAAACACGCTTTTCAGAATGTTTGGAAAAGAATTTTCAGAATGAGATTAGAATAAAATTTCCAAACAGATGAAATACAGAATAAATTTTCTATAACAAGTTTTCCGAAATGTATATTATATCTTTCAAAATGCATTTTTCATATTGAATTTTTTTGAAACAAGTTTTCTAATTTTTTCCCTTTTTTCAGGACGCATTTTCTCTCTTCTGCATCCGTAGTATTTTTAAGTTAGTAGTGGTGTGCAGGAAGCGAAAGCCGGCCAAGGCTTTAAATATATTAACTACTCCGTACACGGACCAAATCTCAATCATTCTTCATCTTTCCTACTTTAATCACAAATAGACTTTTTATCCAAATAAATATAAATTTAAATGAGGATTCATTAATATTTTTTAAAACATTCAACGTATGTATCCATACTATAAACAATCGCATTAAGCACCAAAGTACAAATTAAACACTATGATTATGGCATAAGAAAATGACAGTTTTACCAAAGTTTATTTGAGAAAAAAATCATACAACGACCAAATTGAGAATATAACCAAAATACAAGGACAAAAGTTTAACAGATAAAAATAGAAGAAACCCATAATTAAGATACTCCCCAAATGTAAGTCACAGATCCATCAGCGATGGTGTATTATTTCAATCATTACAAAACAAGATACATGGGTTGCATCCAAGACGAGTGCAAATTCTAAAGAAAAAAGGAAACATTAAAAAAGCTATAATAGAAGTAAAAAGAATATTGAATAGCAAAACATGATAAATGTATTCAAGTCCACCCTGATACCAAACTTCCGGATAATGAGACGAATGCCGGAAAACATATACTGATAAACTATTGTCTTCTATATACACAAACACTTCCTCACCTAAATATACCACCGGCAGAGACAAAGAATTGAGATTGCCTTATCCTCAAAGGTATGAAATGGGGCAAGAGCAGGAGCATCCTCGCCCTCCAAAAATGTATCAAAATATTAACTGTCAAGCGATGATCAGCAGTCAGCCAGATGCTAATATTTGTAACCTGAAGAACCAGGAGGAGCTGGAGGTAACCGATTAGGCGTTCGACGGCTGCCAGAGTTTGAACCAGAGTTCACATCACCATTTTGTGCAGGATCACTATAATGTCGACTGTGACCATTGGATCCCGATCTTGAAGAACCACTTCTACTAATAGACCCATTGGCGGCTGCATCAAAGGCAGATCTCCAGTCATCACCTGGTCCGCTGCTTTTTGGGCTACTCTCTGCAAAACAAATAAATAATATAAGCACCCACTGGAAAAACACACGGAAAAAAAAAGCTACCAGTATCAACCAAGTATTTTAAAAAAATAAGAATCAACTTCAACAAAATAAGCCTCCATGAATTCAAGGTCAATTACCAGGACAAACAAGGGAGTAAGATATAAGATTTGGATCCTTTAAAACAAAGCACTTTACACAAGAACAAGCAATTGGTAACTGCTAATGAAAAAAAAAAAATATATATATATATAGCGAATTCTAGGACATTCTTAACACTGTTTTGTGTGTGTATTGTATTGAAATTATAAATCAACGGTCACCCATCCAAAAAATAATGAATGTTGATTAAGCACACCCATCCATATGAAAATGAGTATGAAAGCAGCTTAACACACCTGCACTACCATTTGACCAACCAGAGGCAGCAGCTGCTCGATTGTCATGAATACTCAGTTGGCGTGTCAATTTTGAAAGAAGTGAGGATTGTTTCTGGATTCTATCTCTTCTGCGCTTAACATTTTGATCTTCCAAAAGCAGCTCCTCAATCTTAGCAGTGCTTTGAGCACTAATCATGGAAAAAAAATGTCAACAATCACATACATCAAGTTAACAACTATATATGAATAATCGTCATGGTCATATTCAAAGCTATAGCATCCAGATTAATTAGCATTCAACTTATAAATTAACAACTGAATCAATAATGAACCATGTGTCAAGTTCAAATAATACCAAAAGATTTTCCCTATTAGTCATAAAGCTTAATTGCCACATCTCAACACATACATACACATATATAGGTTAGCATCCTCCACAACTTTCCAGACAAAAACTCATCACACTGTTTTTCAAGATAATTGAATAATTGATTTCAAGATAATTGAATAATTGATAGAGGATTTATTTGGAGAAGTTTTTCCAAAAACACTTCTTAAAGAGAAAAGAAAACAAATGAAATGAGTGTCTCCATAAGCTAAAATTAGTTTACGTACAAGTTACAAATAAAAATCTAGAACTACTAAATGAAAGAGTTTCTACAAATTAGCAGATGCATAAGCTAAGAAGTTATGAAGAAAATAACTTCTCTTTTTATTTTCATTTTTCTCTCCTAAGTTTTTGTGGAGAAGTTCGTCCAAATATGGTCAAATCTTCTCTTTCATTTTTTTTAATTAAATATTTTGTTACTTCAACCATCTATTTCGTCTCCTTTTTTTCTCACATGCAATATGCAATTCCATTGAGGCTCCCCGTCCTCTTCCTAATTGTGAGTCCTGTCACACTGCCCAACCTAGTCAATGTCCCAATCATGGTGTTTTACAGTGGCCACAAATATTGATTACATTGTACTTGTGGAAAGTACAAAGGACTTTGAGCATGAAAACAGATAGATAAATATAATTTAAGTAACAGGAAAAATATTATCAAAATGTCAATTAATTTTTTTTTTTAAAAAAGGAAAAAGACTATATATTTGTGTGTGTAGATAGAGAGATGCACAGGAAGACAATAATAATGTTGGATACTGATACAAATAGATATTATATAAAAATATGTTTCTAAATGACATTTATGTTGCATACATCACACGACATTATAATGTTCTATAGTTAAATCATGTATATAGACAAATTATCGACATATAAATCCTCCTTAATTGGTTCGCCTGGTTTTCACTTGGTTGCCTCCTACTTCTAATTAGGAGCTAACCCCCCATCTAATCTACTCTCCTTCCTTGTTACATGTCTTCTCCACACATGCACAAACCACCAAAGGCAAGACTTACTATAGGTGCTACTCTACCTTTTCTCCTAATGCATTCACTCCCAATACTATCTAGTTTTGTCAACTCATTTAATGCAACATCCTCGTTTCTATACATTAAATTTATTCTCTTGTTGGCATTTATCTACCAACACTTCAACTCATTCAATGCAACATTCTTGCCTCCATTACATTAAATATTTTCTGTTGGTGGCTTTTATATACCAACATTCAGTTCCACAATGTATTGCTGGTCTGAAGCTGTGCAGCAAAATATTCCAGAAAATTGTTAGTTTCATTCCAGAAAATTTTGAGGAATGCAAAGAGAATTTTAAGACATTTTGTAATCTCTTCAGTTCCTTCAAAATCTTCAAGAATGAGACTGACAAGTGACAAATGCAAACAAAGTAATCCTAACAAGAGAATAAAAATAAACGGCAATAACAAATTTCTGAACCTGACAGAGCTGTATAATTGATTCAGCATGTCTTCCTTAGCTTTTTCAACTTGACAAAGAACAACTGCCTGTATACCAAGTAACCAGAAAATGCATGAAACATTAACTGTAAAACCTGCAAAAAATAATAAAAATAGCAAATGTTAAAAACTGAATCTTACTTTTGGTACATTAGCTGCCAAACTATTTAATACTGCTTCAACATATCCACGAACTTCTTGTGACATCCATCGGAGTTCTTCCTCAGGATCTGCAGGTCTTCGAGCCATTGTATCCTGAGATTAGATATGAAATATAATAGCAGCCAGTCAATAACCACAATAGCAGGAATAATAACTTATTCATTATTTGCTTTTAAATTTGTTTTGCAATTCCTCAGCTTATACTGCCTAAGTCAGGAAACCTAAATAGACTTAACAGAAATTAGACAAAAGTTCAACAATTTGCTTGAGTGAGAGCATTCAGCATCCCTGGAATTTATATACATCGAAGGTAAATGAATTTTACAATTTTACAAGAACAACAAAAATTATAATAATTTATGACTCAATCATTCCAGTGATACCCAATGACATGTTAATCATTATCAATATTGCCAACATATTTCCTTGATTACCAATTCCGTAATGTTTCCTGTAAATTTCTTTACAGAACAAACACAAGCATCCATGCTCGAATTGAAGATAGGGAAGGCCAAGCAGACCTCTCCCGCAGCCCACCACTAATTTGGCAGGGGAATGGTTGAGATTTTCAGCCCGCCAGTCCATCAGGCCAGAGCTGATGACCCTTAAATAATTAAAACTAAAATAAAAAATTTAATTTAATTAAATTTTGTGTATTATGTTGTTAGAAGGATACAAATATGTATATAGCATTGTAATTTAAATTATTAACAATTACAAATTAAGTTCGTAATTGAGTAATTTAACATGAAAGAGTAGTAATCCTCTCCATTTGTCCAATTAAAGACATTAATTAACTAGTTAAAGACTCAAAATATTTACATGATTGTGTTTTTAAAATATATATACTTTCGAAAATCCAAAAATAAATAAAAAAGTAACAAATTACAAGAAAAAGCTGATGGGGTGGGTCAAGACTCTTCACCCACCCTGACCATGGCGAGCCAGTCAGGCTCGACCTATTTTTGGAGACCCAAAAGCAGGATTGACAAAAATGAAACGAGGTGGACTTGTTTGTTTTGCCACCCCTAGATGAAGAACATTAGAATCATAATATTATTAAACTTATGTCAGAGAAATAAGGCAGGCAGATTCTAATTTCTAAGAACTGGCTTTAATATTCAAGCCAAATGAATGCACCATAAGAAAATGCAATGCATGTTAATTATGCCTTTAAGCTAGCAACTAACCAGGGAACCATCAGAGAGGCTTTGCCTCATGGTAGATCCACCATCAGATGAGATCCTAATCTGTCCTCCCTTTGCTTGTATAACATTACTTATCTTCTTAATCCATTCAACCTTATCAGATGCACTTTCAGCCTTCAAAGCAACAGTACTGTGTGCTGCAAGAGAAAAAAACTCACAGTAATTAAAATGGTTTCAAAAATTTATAAGAAATAAAAGTGGGCATTATACCATTGAAAGCTATATCAACAAAGCATGTTACCTTTCAGAACAGATTTATAAGGAATTCTACTGGTAATTTTAAATACAAGGTTGACTTTGCCAGAATCTGGTCCGTTGGACTTCTTGTCCTTTGAGCTTTTGGATGGAGGATCATCTTCATCCGCAGCCTCTTCAATGTTACATTCCTGTTAGCAATTTAAATCACATGCATATCAAGAATTAATATATGTAATGTTCTACTCATTTACTGGCATTATCAAAATCAATGTCAGTGCCGTAACTGAGAAACATATAGCTTAAAAGTTGAGTGACACGTGATCATGACAAATTAGAATAACCAAGCACCAAGTCATCAATAGACAGAAGTAAAGGAGAAGGGCTAGTCCAAAGCACGACATAGAGCGGGATTTGGGGAGGGTAGGATGTATTCGGCTTAATCGCAAATATTCTTTTTAAGGTTTGCAAATATTTCCAGAATGTAAATTTGGTACATGTCAACTTAACCTTGGTAATAAAACTCCAAAATGTCTGCTTGACCGATTCAATATTCATATTGTTAAATATCAGTTGTACCAACAAAGTCACCATTGCTTTATTACAACTTATGACTTGTGACAGACAATGAAATTTTCTGGAAAACTTAATTATCATGTTTCAAATTTCAAAAATAAAAAATAGAAATAAATATGGTGTGCAATATGTCATATTTTAAAGGTTTTATAATATATTTCAAATGAATTCCTTTCAAGACTAAATTATAGCATTCCAACCACAGTACTTAAAGAAACCCGATAATAAGGGAAATTTTGATGACTATCACTAAACTAAGCCAGCCAAGTGCAGGAACCTGCAACATTTATTCAAGCAAGTATTATGAATTGCTGAGTTGAGAATTGCAGCATAATTTATTTGATTCAAAGATAGTACTCTAAAATTCATCGAACATGATTATGCTTAATGAAAGTACTCCTTACCTCCAATGTAATAACACCACGAAAATGTCTTTCCTCCTGTTTTTTTGTATACCCAAGCTGTGAAGTGAAAGGTTAAAGTCAATGCTACGTAGTAAATTAAGTAAAAGTGGCAAACTATATATTTCATATCTGAATGAAAATAGATGAAACCCAGTTTCAAAAATATGATAAACAATTGAAATCTACAGGAATTATCATAAGTTCAAACATCAATGACAAGTTTTGAAGCATCATATGTTATGTTAGGACACCACACTTGACACCCACACGGAAACACTAAACACAAAGCACACAAACAATCACTGGAATGCACTTTTATTCAAGAATGTGTCAAAACGTTACACAGCACCCACAAAGGAATGAAATTCCTTTCACACAAAATCAAAGCCGACAATACAACAAATCAGAAGCCAAAAGTGACTCTACAACTAATGGTTGGTCTTTATATAGACCAACCTACATACAACACTCACTACACTAACCAACCTAACAACCATAACGATCCCAGCCTAACAACCTAAATTGTCTCTCTCAATTTAATTTTCTTCTATAGTAAACCTTCCATCCTTCACTTGATTGTGCTGATCCAAATTCCTAACATGTTACTTGTTATAATATAAGGTATTCTGCTATTATTCTTATTTGGCCAGCTAACAACCTTCTTTTCCCTATTTTTTTACTTCAACAGTCTCAGCATTCTCAAATACGCTCCTAATTTTGTGTTTCCGTTGGAAGTTCACTAACAGCATTCAGTACACAAAGCATCACTAGCCATATAATTACTCCTCAGAATTTACACCGAGTTAAATAGACATTTTACAGTTACAAATTGTGTATGAAGCACTGCATAAGAAAAACCCATAATAGTGTTTTCTATATCTTTAATTCACAAATTCTAAACTAAAAACTTTATAAAGTTAAACGATCTTTGTGTTCATCTTTTCTTGATATCTTGCTGGTTACAAGGCCTTTTCCATCTTAATTTGCATGCAATCTACTTTCACTGAAATCCTAAACCTTCCAATGGCAAGTCTGTATACGTATATATGTCCTATACTTGTTCTGCAAAGAATGATAATACCCTAAAAAAATTTGGGTTAACAACACCTGGTTAACCACATTGTTAGTATCTTCCCATAGCACCTGACTACTCCCAAATTTTCAGAAAATTACATCAGTGCAAAGTTTTAGAACAACAAGCCATCTTAGATATTTATATTTTAACATCTAGAAAAGTAGCCATGAGTCAAAAGACTAGCATGTCACAATGAAACTAGATTTAAGAAAAATAATGATAAAAGCCACCATGTAAATAATTTAAAAACTTGGCCAATAGTTACCAACCTTTCCTGTCTTCTCGTTTAGAACAAACCATCGCCGGCTCCAACCATTAGTTTTAGCACTTTTCTTTAACAAAAATCCTGTAAACATTAAAAAATTAGAATTAGCTTATTAATGATTTTGAAATATAAAGTTCAGCAAATTCAAATTTCCAAATTCAAGCATCATTAGTGCATATTAGCCTTAGCTCCCATACCAGGCTAGGTTAACTAGTCAAAGAAACAGAATTGACAGAGCTCTTAGAATTAAGCTCCTTTAGGAAAGCCTGTCATTTGGTATCGTTCCAGAATAACCCAGGTTCAATCAGAGTTGGGTTACAGGTGAATGGCAGACACAATCTCGAGAACATGTATCAGTCATAGGTACAGTTTCCTGTTGAAGAGGTGGGTGCAGTCCAAGTTTTAAAACACTAAACATACATTTTATTTAACAATATTTTATATTCTTTCTCATTATATACATATATATAATTATGTTTTCATATTTTCCACATTTTTTGGTAGGAGAGGGGCCAGTTTGAGATGCAGGCCCAACGCCCATCTTACCAAAAAAAAGTACAGGTGAGAAGGAAGTGGTTGCCCAAATGAAGCCAAGATAATAGAGGCTAGGGTCTATTTGGGTGAGAAGGGTGTTTTTTGCTGTTTTTTCATTTTACTCATATTATACTATTATAATAATGACAACACTATTATAATATAATAAAGTATACTGTAATATTTAAAAGGCGCAAGAGCATTTAACCCCTTAAACTTTACATCTTTTGAAAATAAACACCCTAAATTTTAAGTTAACTCTAATTGATCCTTAAACTTTAATTTATCCTTATTCATCTCTAAACGTCATTTTTTTTTGCAGATAAACAATTTAATTAATTCCTTATATTAAATGGAGGTTAAACAATTAACAAAAAACCTCAACTATACATCTATTTAAAAGCAATCATTAATTACTTTTTTTTTATAAATCACTTTATCAAACATTAAAACAAAAAAAACAATTTAGGATTAAAAAATCAAATACAACTTCTAATTATTTTTTATTATTTTCTTTATTTCTAAATTCATATTTTATAACATTTTAATATATAAAAAGATGAATTGTAACAAAAAGAAGAATAAGATTAATGAATACTGTCATTTTAAGAAAAATAATTTAAATGTCAGTAGTTTATCAATTCATAAAAAGATAATATTTTTCAAGTAATAATAAGAATAAAATTAAAATTATAGGTGTCTATTTACAAAATACATTAAATTTTAAGGATCAATTGGAAAAAAGTTGAAGTTCAAAGGGTATCTATTTATAAATGGGAAAAGGTTAATTGAGACAAATATATAACAACAAATAATAATATATGAAGAGAAAAATTTAATAATTTAATAGAATTAATATAATAATAAAAATATATAAATATTATATATATATATATATATATAAATATAAAAAATTTAGAATAGCAGTCTTTCTACTGGGTGACTACTCCAAGCTGCTATTGACTACTAATTTTTCCACTGAACTACTACAGTACTGCATAAATCCCAAATCAATTAAATTTCCCAGATGATATCCAATTTTGTCCCGATACCTCTCCAGGATTATCCTGTCAAAATTCAGAAAAAGTACCTACGCAAAAAACAACCTAAGAGAGTGCTACAGGGGAACTTGAGACTGTAAGACAATTATGTCGGCAAAGTGTAGTAGCATATAGAATAGGACCCACCTGCTGTTATTTCTCCTTCAGGACCCGCAGTCTTTAAACCCGAGCCTTCTTGCCCTTCTTTCTCCGACTGACCAGATTTGTCCTTTTCCTTCTCTTTCTTCTCCTCCTTCATTGACTTCATGCTTCCACCAGTTTGGGGACTACTGGCCTACAAGTTAACAATAAGCAGTTTAAATTCAACAAGCCACAAAAAGAAGAGTAAAATATAAATCAAGAGATTAATGTTATAAAAGGAAAAATTATATTGTTTTAAATTTATATACAATTCCTTTGTTACAGTAAGAGGCCACCTACCCGGTTAAGTATAGATTGCTCAGCATCTTGACCCTTTTTTGAGGATCGGCCCCCTTTCAGCTCCTCCTCTCGACGTTGCCTTTCCATCCTAAAGTATATAGCGTGGAATTAATAGATCAGTAATGGCCTCACCAATATAAATTTTGGAGACATCTACATGCATAATATTACAAATAAGCAAAATCTAAAAAGAATTTCATGGTTAACTATGCAACAGTACTCATGATCAAATGAAAAAAATGCAGCATGTTCCAAAACCAATTGTTCTCGGTGAACAGGACATTGCACATAGATCATGTCTAAAAAATTTCCAACCAACACCTTTGTTCTGTCAAGATAAATGTGGGTTTGACTTGGTAGCTCCCGAGAACACATGCCCAAAGAAAATATGGGACAAATCAATAAAGACATGGACCAAAGATGAGGAGATTTTACTGTAGAAGAATGGGACACCTAGAGAGCACCCAAGATCACAGTAGTCAAGAAATTTTAACTTAAATGTAACTTTTGAACTTAAAGAATCAACAGCCAACTTTAAATTTAAAGTTCCAATTTTATTTCCGAAATAGCTTTCAAGCTAAAAAAGTCAGGTCAAACACCACCTAGAATTCCACAAAAGATGGAACCCAGAGAAGAGCAGAGGCACACTAGTTTCAAAAAAATGCAGTGGGACCCAATGTAATTCTTAGTTTTCAGCATAACTTGATCATTATGCTTCAAAAAATGGGTCCCTAATCAAATACTTCATGCTTTGGAAAGGTAAATGTGCTTCAAGCGTCCAAGTGGAAGTTTCTCTCAGACTTGTTAATGGGACCTGACCATAGTAGTAAGTATCACACGATACGATAGAATTCATAACCCCCAACGATAAGAAACGTAGGAAAACTCGTTTGTGCTCCTGAATCAGTGTTATATCGTTCATATCGCATGAATCGTGAGGCTAACAAGAAACACAACCTGAATCGTTGATTCCAACCTGAATCCAAAACCGATGGGGCGGAAGAGATGCATACCAATTCATGGACTTCCTTACTCCAATTGCTGTGAATGGTTTCTTTATCAGTGCAGTGGCACCCTTACGAAAATGAAGACGGAGTAGCAACTGCAGTGCCCATGGAAAATAAAGAGGCAGCGGTGCACATGAAAGAAGACAATTGTTGTCTCTTTCTTTCTTATTCTCCTTGGGCCAAACATTTATCGGCCCAAATATATTTTTTTTTTCCGTTTAACAAAGGAGTTGGGTCATAGAACCCAGCCTTAATATGCCCAGTGATACAACCACTCATTTTGAATGTGGTTGTGATTATTAATTATATCTTTACATTTTTATATGTTACATTTTTTAAATGTTTATGGATCTTACAATTTACAATACAAAATGATTCATGATTCAAAATATAAGCTCGCCGAAACATAATTTGTATCACGAGTCAACTACCACGGACTCAATCCACTCCTTCATCAACGAGAATCTTGTGGAGGAGTATTAATAGACCCCAATACATGGGTATGTCATACAATTTAGGCATTTACAAGGATAAATACAGTATGCAAAATAAAGAGGATATCAAGTGAAGACTATAATAAAAAGCCAAGCAACCGAGGAGTAACCATACGAAGATATTAGAATCTGGATGGGAAAAATGAGAAGAAAAGATAGGTAGTACGTGGTGGGTATGAATTGAGTGGAAAGGGGAATAAGAAGGGCTAGGGCCAAAGAGGTTATGTGCACCTGCAACACTACAGATTTATCTTTTATTTTCTGCATTTTTTCTATTTGGAAGAGTTAGAGTTTCCATTGCGCCTACCCAAAGAAAAATAGTTTATAACAAAAAGACAAAAAGTGTAGGGAACATATCTCCAAATGAGAGGATCTAGATCCATTCAAGAAAAGTCCAAATTACCTCCTTTGTACCAGGCGAATGAAATGTTGAGGTGGAACAAAAGCACGTTCCATATCAACAAGTGCAACCACCATTTTCTTTGATTCATTCTTAAACCCTTCTAGAGCAGAAGTTGCAATTGCCACAACCTTGAAAGAATTTTAAACAATGTCATATAAAAGAAGAGAAGGTGCACTCCCCACCAAGGGAAACCTTTAAGAACAAAAAACGTATAAAGGAATAATTCACAAGTTACAGGACTCAAATTTATAATAAATTAATAAAGGTATCAAGTAGAAAATGGAAAAGAACAATGAAGTACCATACCTCTCTCTTGAAAGGTGGGTACCTTCCTAAACCAGGTGTAGCATTGGCAGCAGATGAAACAATATCTATCAGGACACGATGTACCTGGATCATAAGCCAATGACAATCACCATGAGTAAAAAGTAGATAGAAGGAACACTAGGAAAAATGCACAGTGCCACCATTAACGGCAAGGTATGACAATATAGGACTTCTTATAGGAACACATTTCCTCTGATAAAGACAACGGCGACTAGCATAACCACTTATTCCAAACTCATTCTCTCCAATTCATGCACTAAATTATTCTAGCCTCCTACCTATATTCCTTTAATCCCATTTCTTCCCTACCGCATGTTACCTCCCATATTTCCAGACATTCTGATGTGTTCTGTATATGACAACATGAACATTTCTTTGAATTCCTATTCTGCCCTCCTCCATAATAGTGGTCTATCAGTTAAGTTGAATTACAATCATAAGATTTACACAGAAATGAGGCAGTCATTATTTATCATATGCTGATAAGAACCTTGGAAACCACACACCAAAATCTCATAATTCCAGGGTGGGACTCAAGTCCCATACCTTGCAATTGGATCCACAATATACTTTGAGAGGAATCTCAAAAGCTATTCAAGAGACCTATTTAAATTACAAAAATTTATGGTCCACTAAACTATTCTAGCTTCCTATATTCCTTTAATCCCATTTCTTCCCGACTGCATATCACCTCCCATAATTTCTTTCCAGACTAACATTCTGATGTGTTCTATATATGACAACATGAACATTTATTTGAATTGCTATTCTGCCCTCCTCCATAATAGTGGTCTATCAGTTGAGTTGAGTTACAATCATAAGATTTACACGGAAATGATGCAGTCATCATTTATGATGTGCTGATAAGAACCTTGGAAACCCCACACCAAAATCTCATACTTCCAGTGTGGGACTCAAGTCCCATACCTTGCAATTGGATCCACAATATACTTTGAGAGGAATCTCAAAAACTATTCAAGGGACCTATTTAAATTACAAAAATTTATGGTTCCGCTACAAGTAACATGTTCTCACAATTGGTAGAATGAATACATCCAAATGGAAGGGAAAGGGCAAAGAATATAGACACTAGATCCAAACTTCAAACCTAAATGACAAATGAAATTATCATACAACGAAAAAACACTACAGGATGTAAGGAACAAGCAACAATCAATTAGAAACTCAACAGTGTAATGGAAGTTAAATATAATTCAAGTTCATTCTACACATTAAAGCATTACCTCATCAACACAAAGACGTGATGGTTCTTTCGCAAGCTCTAGAACACCTTTGATAAGAGATCTCAATCCCTTTTCAGGGGAAATAAGATAAGGCTGATAACCATCTGCTTCTAACACAATCTGATAACAGACAAAAGGGATAAGCAACAGTAGTAACACCCGCCTCCCCCCAAAAATTAAGGGAACAATGACAAAAAAAAGTAATGCAGAAAAACGATATCAACAAAACAAAACATTGGTCCAAAGCTTACCCTCTTCACATTGTTGATATCAAAATGCCTATCTAAAGGTAATTGCTTCATTCTATCAGGAAATCTCCCCTCAAAACAAGAAACAATTTTCCAACCAGATCCCTGCCAGATAATTTAACGATATGTAAAACAAGGCCCAAGCAACAAGTATAAAATTAATTATTCATTAGCACAGTGTGGAAAACAATGTTACATTAGATAACTATATACAGAATATGAAGCTCCAGATTATTTGAGGCAAAAGAAATAACATCCCCAATAATAACTAAAATCAAAATAAATAAAAATTTAATTAAGTATAAGAGTCAAGACAGCAAACCTCGCCACTGGTGATGTGCTGTAGGAACTTATCCTCAAATTCACGGCAAAGTTCCAAGGCTATAGCACGTGTACCCTCTGAAGTGGTAACCATTGATTCACCAAGCCTAGCCAATTCTTCCTGAACTATCTGAGACTTCCCTTGTAACCTTAACAGTGTCAGCAAAGTAAAGATTAATAGAGCAGCTAAGCACATAGTAAACATGAAACTAAAAACACAAAAGACTTTACATAAAAGCCAAGAAACAGGATGCGCAGATCTATTACCCAGCTATAAGTTTTTCACTGATATAAACAAGAACCAACTCAAAACAACAATACTCGTAATTAAATGACAAAATATTATATTGCACTACATTAACTTACCCAGAAAGAAGGTTAGGAAGCCGAAGCTTCATACGATTCTGAATTTGCTGCCCCAGCGCATCCACTAAAGCTATCCTTCCAAGCTTACTTTGAGGAGCTCCCGTCAATATGGACTTGAGGGTTTCACTTTCTGCTCTCCATGCAGTTTCTAAAGAATTTTCTGAACCAGCAGATCCAGATTGTGCAGTAGCTATTGAAACTGATTGACCAATCAACGCAACCCAAGGGATATCTGCTGTTTTTGGAGGACCCTGATTCAATAAGAGAGCTTGTACAGCAGCCAGTGCTTTTTGGTCTGAAGCAGCTTGATCTATTTTACTAATAATGCCGATGGTTCGGGTACCTATGAATATATTTTTTGCCTATTTAGTCGATTAACAATGACAAAACTATACCTAATAGAGAAAGGAATCAAACAAGTGTTCATAAATTCAACAAGTTTTACATAGCAATAATCCTAAAAAGAACTGTGCAAACAGTCTACCTTCTCCATCGTATTCCTTTGCATATCTTAGGGCTCGAGATGAAGCAATTTCGGGTGCTTGAGCTGCAGGTACAATAACTAACAAAATGGCATCATTATGCTCTGCATACTCACTAACCTATGCAAGGATAACAACAAACAACATCAGAATCTCGAAGCTTTTCAGTGATAACAAAAAGCAGGATGTTTGGGAATCAATTTGGAAAATGTAGGACACCAGTTACCATTGACTCGTCCATGATGCGCTGATCCAGCCCAGGTAAATCGATCAATTTGAGAGGTGGTGCTGGGAATATAAGATGGTAGAAAGAATATTAGTATTTTAGGACATTTTGTTCGAAAGAAAAAAGTACAGCACATACAACTGGAGTGAGTCGTTATCTGATATCATAGCATAGTAATTAAATGCAACAGCACGAAACTCAAGTGTTTGCATGGCTACTGTAATTCAAGAAGAACTATTTTCATCAAACAAACTTCATTCTGTGGCTACATATGGATAGGTCCAAAAAGACATAACAAGGTAGGATGTCACGCAATTCACCTGCTCAAAGCTGTACAATTCTATATAATCGCACAACCTGAAGATAGTAAGGTGACTAAAAATCATCAATCCACAACAAACCTGTACTCGTGCGCAGCTTCAAATAAATTTGATCTCGACTTTTGCCGGAGGAACCCTTACTGAGTCTATCCTGCAACGAGTGTCGCAAAGCACCTGCCGCAACGTAACACAGCACGCAAATATGTTCGTCAGTAAAAAAAATAAAAAATAAGCAAATTATACAGATCAGGCATTTTGGAGCATGCAGTTTGAAAAGGAGAATAAGAACTGACTTGCGGAGACTTGCTGAGACTTGTTGTCAATCTGCAATATAATCGATTTGCTGCTCAACGAAGTGTCTCGCTGCAGATCAATGCATATAGGAGCCCGAGTAGCTCCGTTCTCACCAGTAGGCTGCAGAATAATACAAAATTCAACGTTCAGTTTCACAGTTTCACTTGCGTAACAGAATAGGGTTTAAGAGTGAGTTCGGAGTTGAAGTTACCAGAACGGGATGTCCAATCAAACTGTTGAGAGCAGCGGATTTACCAGCACCCTACAAAATTGGAATCACAGAGTAGTGAACAAAACGACTGCGTATGAAAGGAGAAACATGGAGAAACGGAGACTTACAACATTGCCGAGTGCAACGACGTTAAGAAAAGTGGACGGTCTTCGGGAATTGGAGGAGGAGTTGGATTCATCGACGTCTTCGTCGGCGAGAAGCGCCGCCGCTTGGCGCATCGAATCGGCGAGCTCCGACAAGTCCTCGATCGCCGCCATCGATGAATCGGTGGATGAGCGAATCCAAAACGAAGAAGCTTAGCAGAGGAATCGAAGGAAAGCGGTCTCGCCGGAGAGGGATCGATCGGAATCGAACCCTAAATCAGAGGATGGGAATCAGGATCTGGAGCAAGGTAAGATGTGAATCAGATCTCTGAGTTTCTCTCTCTAGTAAAGATCTCTGGTCTTTACTATATCGAAGTTTGATTCAGAAATTTCAAAAAGCACACGCTCTTTCTCTCTCTTTCTCTTGCGTTTTGAAATGGTTGGTTGTCCCAGTCGTCTTGTCCTGTCTCTTTATTTTGAATCCTGTTTTGTTTCAACCTAATTAACTTTTAATTCACCGCCCAACGTCTCTTCACCCCTAACAATGGTTTGTTTCAATTTATCATTCTAGGATTTGATATATTACCCTATGATGGTTAAGGGAGAAAAAAAAAATTAAAATAAATTTATTTTTCCTCGTTCTCTTTCTTCTGTGAACTTTCTTCTGCTGATTTTTAGATAATGATAATAATGTATTTCGACATTGAGATTGTAAACTAAATATTATCATATTCATTCTGATTTCTTATGTAAGTTGATAGAGTTTTTTTTCCTAGTCTTTTTTAATTCATCCTGTGACTTCACTTCATAAGGGGTATAAAAAGTTCTTCATAAAAGTTAGCTTAACTAATTAAAAGTGATAAATTCTTTAACAAAAAAAATAAGACTGTAACATCTACCGGTCTTTAAACTCATTTCTTTTATAGATTTGTATTAGGTTTTAATGGGTCTAGATTAATGTGAATATTATAATCAACTTTGATTTATGAGGTTTATTTAAGATTAACATTGTTCATTATGTTATCTTATTATTTTTCTGATGTATTATATTAGTTAATTTTATTATTATTAACTAAATGTGTGAATGTGATCTCAATTATCATATTTTTTTCATCTGATTTTAATCATATATAATACATTCAATAATTTTTTTTAATAGTTTTCTTATATGTTTCGATCATATATTTAACAACATTAACATGTTTGTTTGATTTTTTATAAGTCAAGAGAGTTTTTCTTATAATATTTTGTAATGAACTTGTGATTTCAATATGTAGAGAGAATAAAATGTTCTCCATGCTCAAGTTAGTTTTAGTTATTCAAAGTGATAAATTCTATAAAAGGTACGTAAGATTTAATTATCTTATCTTACATATATTTGTATTGCAGAGATGAGTCTGAATATTAGGACTAATATTCTTTCTGTCTTATTGATTATTTATGTTGTCATTAACTAAATATGATATGTGGAGGTGACTTCAATTATTAGGATTTGATTATGTGGTTTAGGGTTTAGGTTTTAATTACCTAATTTAGATCATATATAATACATTAACTCATGTTTAATAACTTTGTTTTATAATTTTATTTGCAAAAATATGTTATATTTTTTGTTTGTTGTGTTATGTTATTTGATCAAAATATACTCAAGTACATATTACTTACTAGTTTCTAAATTCAAGCGGCATATTTTAAATAATTTAGAAAAATATTGATACAATGAAATAACATCATTTCCTCATTATTCATATTTAGAATTATTAAAAATCGAGAAAAGATTATCTCAACACTTTTCTCTTCCCAACCACTAAATTTTTTTAGTTTAAAATCCCACACATTTATAAAAATTAATAAACATATTTAATCTCTTCACATATTAATCAAATTATAATTAAAGATAATTAATAGTGAATGAAGAATAATGAATTTGTATTTCCTTATTAGGACAAGATGATACAGCTTAGAACACTGTTTAAAAAAATCTTACAAATATATGTAAAGGAACAGTTTTACATGTCAGATTCAAATTCAAAATTGTTACTTTCTTTAATGTTTAAAAAACAAAATTTAAATTCATAATTTATTATTAATCTTAAGATTGAGTGTAATGTTTGAATGTAATAGTGTGAAAGGAATATCTAGAAAAAATGTTTAAAGAAGAAAGTAAAAAAAAAAAAAAGTTAAAATATTTACTTTGAAGTGATTGTAAAAAATATTTTTCATATAAATTGATCTTAAGGAAACTTAAAGATTTCGAAAACTAAAAGTAATTTCAAGGGTTAAGATAAACCACGCATTGTTCTTTTTCTCTTATTTCTTCATAAAAAAGTTTTCAATATGTTTTAAAAAATGAAAAAAAAATTAATAAATAAATAACAAGAGAAAGAGAAAATTCAATTTCCCTCTTGTTGCCTAATTTTTCTAACGCAAGTCTTGTTATACTCGCAATTTTCTTAATTGGTAAAAAAAATTATTAGGAAAATAAGATAAAACTAAGAAAAAAAAAGGTTAACCTAAAATATTGAAGGATATTTCATGACTCTTATTTTGACACAATAATGATCCAAATAAAAAAAAAGGCATTTAATAAAATAAATAAATCTAAATATATTTCATGAGTATTTCAACGTTCATCATAACTGAGGAAAAAAAACCAATAATCAATATAAAGAAGTAAATATTATTGAAAGATAGTAAGCACCAAACAACATAAGAAAACAAAAAGAATCAAGAGAAAATAAACACTAAAAGAATATAAAGAATTTAAAAGCATTAAATAAGAAGAAGCACAACTTATCTTACTTCTTTCTCTTCTAAAATTTATCATCTCAATCCCAATTCTCTTTAGTGACACAAGGAAGAAAATAATAAACTTTCACAAGCAACAATAAATAAAATTTTTAATCATAATAGCGAAAATACATATGTGGAAATTATACATAACTATTCGTATTTTTATTATATTAAAATATGCATAGTTTTATTATTTTTATAATTTCAATACTTTTTCAAATAATTAATTAAAAAATAAGAAATAATTTAATTTTAAAATGTATAATTTTGTAAAAAATAATTAAAAAATTATATAATTGTTTTTTAAATATTTATCTTTTAAACTAAAAAATTTATTCAATTATTTATTTTAATAAATTAATTAATTAATTTTTGTTTACGAAAGAATGAAGTTATCTAATTAAAATATGACAGCCTAATATCATATCCTCTAATTCTTATATATGAGATTGGTGGAAACTTAATGCTAGAAAGGTAAAAAACAAATTCATCTGCTGAATATAAACTGATGATTATTCAAGAAAGAGCTTAGAAGTCGGCTTAAAAAAAAGTTTAAAGGCTAATTGAAGTAATCAACAAAATGGTCTAGTTTTAAAAAAGGATATCAAGGATGAATCATTTTGGTAGACAATATATTAATTATATCTATACCATTAATAATTTTTTAATGGTTTATTTTAGTGTATATATTTTCTTACAATTTCACCATTTATGTTTTGTAAAAATTGTTTACACTTCTTTTATTATTTTTACCTGTATAAACATAATCAACTTTATTAATTTTCCTATCTATACAAAACTATTCACAATAAATAATAGTTATTTAGATAAAAAAATTACAAATGCCCCTATACGTAATTATAACATTACAAAATTAATAAATAGATTATTTTTATAATTTTTATGTACGTATTTTATAATCTATTATAAACTTTAGTAATATTATTTATTTTAATAATTATTACGACAATTAATTTTTAATTGTTATAAAAAAAAGTGAACACTCGTTGCATTCCTACAATATCAATATAATATTTGTGATTTTTTAAAAACGTAAAATTTCTTTAAATAGGTACATTATTAACTCTTTTATTTTTTATTTGAAAAAAATAAAATTCAAGTTATCTTTTATACTTATATATTATTTGACAAATATTTTTTGTTATTGATGGATATCACCTTGCGTTTTATACTTATATATTATTTGACAAATATTTTTTGTTATTAATGGATATCATCTTCTGTTGGATATTACTTTAAATTCATACATGATTATACTATATGATTGAGATCATTTAATTTAAAAACACAACTCATATTGAAAATTTAAAACAACTCTCAAATTAAGTACAAGATAAACGTCTAATTAAGTAATAACTTTAAATCAAATAAATAATGATAAACTATCTCGACATTTTTATAAGATGAGATTATACCAATTCAAGTTAATTCATGCAACAACTCCTCTCAACATTATAAATGATGTTGTGACAAATATTATTAGATTGAATAGTTTTTATTTCTCCCAATTACTTTTAAATTATCTTTAATGTTGAGGTATATTTTTTTTTAATATGTAAGACATTATTCATCATATCTTGAAGAGTAAAACTACTACTTAAGGAGAAGAAACTTTCTCAATCATTATATGAACAATATTAAAAGTCACTTATTTTAAAATTCATTTTGATTTTCCAATCTTACTATTAATTCACCTAGTCATGTTTGTTTTATTTTTGAAGTATTCATTCTCACAACATTTAAGATAAAGAAAATCATATGATTCATATATGTGTTGGTTAACCTCTTATACAAGTAAAATCTACACAAATGTTTCATTTATAAGTTTAAGAAAATTTACGCTTTAATTAACTTTGTATAGGTTTGTGAGTTTTATTTTATGTCCAATTTATAACGTTTTAAATTATTCTAAACACATTTATTGATACACGTATGTGCCCTTGTTTATATAACTGAGAATGATGTTATAGAAAAATGAAAGAAATGTTATAGTTTACCTACAAAATTTGGTTTAATTTGCATAACGAGTTATTGTAATAAATGAAACAAAATACACGCGGGTAAAATAGGAAAACCGAAAACAGTTTGGATACAGTTAAAGACACCATATTGTAAATTAAACCTATTAAATTTAGTCTTTGTAATGTTTAAACATAATGTGATATTATTGTTATCTTCGAATTTGAATCAACCATAGAAGTTTAAAATATTTTTTCCTGGAATAATAGAAATGGATGACCAGATTATCAGGATGTGATAATGAAATTATTTGCTGAAAAGAAATTGCTAGAAATGTTGTTATTATCTTACATCCCTTTAAAGTATATAAAGGATGCACAGTGCAATCCTATTATAAACCTAAAAATTATTATTAAACTCTAGAAGCCAATTCTATTTCATACATTATCATTCTTGAAACTTTTAACAATTTGTGTTAAAAGTTAGAGCATTATCTCATTACGTTAAAGAGTGGTGTGTTCTGGTGGACCACTATGACTTTCTTTGCACTAACTAAATTTTATTGCCAAAGGATAAATTACAAATATTAAGTAAGTGGTGACAAAGTATTATGTTCTCAAAAGATAAAAGAAAGTCAATTGGCTTGAATTTTTATAGTGCCAATAACTAATACAAATATCTTAATTAACAGGATGGGTACAATAATATTTTGCACCAATTTTAAAAGTATTATTTTTTAACATTTAATTCCAATTTTTAAAAAATTATATATTGATTATTAATAACTTTAATTTAGATATACTTTTTAGAATGAGAAAGTAAATTTAGTGATAAAAAATATTAACAATTAAGAAGTGTTAGTTTTATTTAAATTTATGAAATTAAATTTATTTTTTAAAAGATTAATTTTATTTAAATTTATATTTTGCGATGCAACTTCGTTGAACTTGTTTTTCTATATAAATATTAATTTAATTGTTCTAATATTTTATGATATAATTTTATTTTGACTATACTTTAAGATGAATTTTTTATTTGAATTTATATTTTAATTTTTTAAAAACAATATCTATAAATATCTGGAAGTATAAAATATTATACATGCATTGTTTAAACAAGTAACTAACAAATAACAGTACATATTATTTTAAATGAGAATAATTATTATCAGCGAATACTTGTAGAGGGTGTGATACAGACGGTAGTAGGAAACTAAAAAGAAAGTTATAATCACATAAAAAAATAAATTGCGTTTTCAGAATTATTTTAAATTATTTGGAAATCAGCACTATATCATCTACAGGTTTCACAAAAGAAAAAAGAAAAATCATAACAAACTATTTATTAAGAGAAACTACAATTACAAACATTCATTTTAGAAAAATGCAAAATTAAAAATACTTTTCAAGATTAGTTGCATTTACAATAAATTAAACTAATAGAAAATACGAGAAATACGAACTTAGATTTTTTATATTTTGGTTTGTCTTAATTTTATATTGATTTTAATTTTTTGAAATAACTAATCATTTAGCATTTTTGAAATAAGTATTCATTTGGTGGAGAAGTAGGTTTGGGGAGGGTGCGGATAATAATGTAGAAGTCCTATTTAGAAAATCGATGGAAGGTGAGAAAATGTAAGCTAGGTTATTGAGAGAATAAAAGAAAGGAGGAAAACGTAGCTTGGGTTGTGTTGGGTGCAGTAACTGAAGTGAGTGCTCGAGAAGTAGAGAATGTTCAAGAAGGCGGTGGAGGCGAAATCTCACCTGAGACTTTCTGGTGCCGACAGAAAGAAGCTCAGACGAAGCATTAAGGACAAATTCCCAAGGGTTTCTGATTCCGACTTAGACGCCTTGCTTCCTCCCAAGGTAAATTCAAATTCTTCGCCTCTTCGCATTTCGACGATGAGTTCGTTTAGTTAACAAAGGAATTATGCAGGCAGAGATTGCAGTGGCCAAGTTTCAGAACCGTGTTCAAGTGTATGCTGTGGAGGGAGGCTTTCCGATGTTCTTCGACGTTGATGGCCGCGGCTCTGACATTTTCCCGACAGGTTTGCTTTCGTTAGTTTGCTCCGAATTGCGAATTCAAATGATAAATTGGAACTGAATTCAGAATGGTTCGACGCAGTTTATGCACTGTGGATTGTTCCCGAGATGCTGCCTGCGTTCGTGCTCAAAGGTGGTGAGGTGTCCCGGTTTGTTATTGGAGGCGCAGACTTGATGTTCCCCGGTATAACGGTGCCTCCCGAAGGTCTTCCTTCGTTTCGGGCAGGGGAGCCTTGGGCCGTCAAAGTACCCGGAAATCCTGCTCCCATTGCAGTATGTAACATGCATTGCTTGAGTTTAATTTCCATGCACTCATTTGTTTTTCATGCTTTCAACTAATCAGAAGGGGTGCTGGTACTTTGACACTGAACGCTGAAATAAATTATTATTTTATTATTATATCATATTTTGTTAAATAAAGTGAGTGTTAAATAGATGAAATTTATGAAAAGTTGTGTCAAAGTATAGTTTTTCAATCAATCATAGTGCGTCTTGTGTGTGGATGACACATCTTGACATTATGAAGACCCTTTACATTGTTGGTTCATATACTATTTATATGCTTCTACTGTATTTGTTTCTATAGTTAACATTATAGGTTACATGTAAACTCAACCTTCGCTGATTCTCTTGAAGGTTGGGAGTACCACCATGAGCAGCGCTGAAGCATTGAAAGCTGGATTACGTGGAAAGGCGCTAAGAGTAACTCATTACTATCGTGATTTGCTTTGGCAAGTATAGCTAGAGAGAGCCTGGTGATCCTTTTATTCAGTTCAACTGTCAAATTGAATCAACCTCGTTCGTTGGATTTGCAGGGAATCTGCGGAAGGCTGTTATGTGCCTAATGCAGGTTTTTTCGAAGATGTTGTGTTTGAGGATCCTTCTTCGATACAAGCTTCTGGTGATTCTGATTCAACTGATGTTGCTGGTGATACATCAACTGATGTTGCTGGTGATACATCAACTGAT
>Ga0099824_1000329_pt1 | contig 51756 bp, 29 predicted proteins | sample SiratrowhiteBW_FD_76837 | JGI IMG/M metagenome (GOLD analysis project Ga0099824, IMG submission 76837) | Root nodule microbial communities of legume samples collected from California, USA - Siratro white BW | ecosystem: Host-associated > Plants > Roots > Nodule | place: USA: California... | reverse complement strand
AAAAAAAAAAAACAATTGAGGAGAACACACATATACAATAAAAAAAAATATATTTTAAAATAAAAATGTAAAAAAAAAAAAAATATATATATATATATATATATATATATATATATATATTAATTTGGTACGTCATTACTAGTAGTATATTATGATATTTTTTATAATATTATTGGTGCGAATGTCTATGTTTTTTTATGAATTTTTTATGGAAAAAATTGATTAATTGTTTTTTTTAAAATTTTTTTTCCAGTCACTTTTTTTTTTCTGTATTCACAATGCTCAACGATTTTTTGTTTGTATTATAGTGTATTTTTTATAGTACATTTTCTCCTATATTATTTTTTGTTAAATTGGATAAAATTTATCAAGATCGTTAAATATTTAAAAGACTCACTAAATAATAAATCATCAAAGGTTATACTTTTTAATTAAGAATAACGTAGTAGATTATAGAAGAGTGTGTTGTTTATCGTATTGGTAGAATGCATTAGGCTGTCATCGACATAAAAGTTGGTTTTGGATAGGTTTTAAAATAGTAAAAATTATTAGAATAATCTTAAATCTAATGTAGTGAATTTGTTTGAAATTAAAATTTATTTTTTATATTTTAAAACTAATATAATTAATTAGATATAGATTGGTATGGATTATATTTTTTTAATGTTAAAAATTCAAAATCAATATTTTTTAATAAATTGGTCAATAAATATGTACTTTTCATTTTTGCTAAATTATTACAATATCATTTTTAGTATAAAAATTTATAACTATTAGGTATTATATATAACAATGTAGGAAACATTACCATTGTTAACCCTCGTGCTTATTCTTTCGTGTGGTTGACAAACGAAGTTTTATAGTTTATTGTTTTTGGAATTTTATACGAAACAAAAGGACATTTAGGGAATCGTACGTGGGCGTTCTTGAATCTCTTGCTTTTGACTTTTAAAGCCTTCATAGAACTTTGAAAAGTCATGCTAACATGTTGTGTTACCTTGACTGTGTTAAAACAAAAAACAGACAAAACAATATTAAAATAAGGAATGCAGATAAAATTTTAATTCTTTGATTTTCATGTAACTCCAATAAAAAATTATTTATATATATATAGTTATATAATTACGATAAGTTATTTTTTTAAAAGCAAACCTGAATAAATTTTGATGCAAGCATGAAAACGAGAGTTATTGACATGAAAAATGTATTTAATTTTTGTAGAAATGGATTTGTTTATTATTATATTATTATTATTATTATTATTAATTAATTAATTAAATTGATTTTTTGTCTTGCAGTGGGGGTCTCCTTCTGGGGTCACAGGAAAAAAAAAATTGAAAGGTAGCCAAAACGACGACTAGTTTCTAGCGAGAAAGAGATGGAACGAAAAGGGAAAAGTCATCACTCAATTTTCATATCCAATTCGGAATTTTCTAAGGATCCTTCCTTTCTCAATTTCGTGTAATCGGATAGAATTTCAGACAGTTGTGACAACAATTATTATATGCGTGTGTATATATATTTTTCTTTCCCTCAATTTAGATATAAAATTATTATAGATTAATTTGTGTGGATGACGAAGATGATGATGATCAAGATCCAAATTTGAAGTCGTAGATTATCCATTCTACAGCGGATCGTTTCTGGGTTGGTCTTTGATTCCCTGGATTTTTCCTTCTTCGGTTCTCTGTATCTCTCTCTTTGAATATTTGAAGTTTGGGCGTAACAGGGCGTGTTAACTGCGTGGGGGCAATTCTGGTTTGCAACCTTTTTTTTTATATTTGCCCGAGAAGGATATGATTGTGATTTTGATAGGAATTTGATGGGGCTATCTGCTTGAATATCTTGTTTGATCATTGTTAGATTGGTTAGAGAATTTTGGTTTTCTGGGGTTTGTTTTTGCAATGGGGGAGAAGTGGAGTAGCTTGACTTTTTGAGTTGGAAATTTTACAAGGGTGATGTTTTAATTGCGTGTGATTGTGAAGAAAGGTTTTCATCCTGGTTCTTTGAATTTGACTTGGGTTGTTTGAAATATGTTGTGAAGTTATGTTGTAGTACTTGTTTAGTAGTGAGGAGTATTTGTGAGAGTTGAATTGGTTGAAAAGTGAGGAAAGTGGGGTTCCTTGTATGAATTTTGAATTCAAGGGCCAATAGAGGTGGCAATTGATCTTTTTCCCAATTGTGGATTCGGTGATGAATTTGTTTCCTAGGCTGAATGATGAACCACAAACAGAAACCACCTCGAGAGGATTGGGGATTTTTGTGAATATAGAAGCATGGAAATTCAGATTGTGAGGGTTTGCATCTGAGTGGTAGATTACAAGCATAGTTGTTTAGGATATTGGGATTGATTTTGTTTCTGTTGGGGTTCTAGTTCTTTATGTTGGATTAGTTCCCTATTCTGAACATGGCCTATTAGGAGTGGCAAATGGGCAAGTCATAATGAACCGGCAAACTAGGTTGTTTGTCAATGGATGCAGTGGACAAGACTTTTTCTGAGCTTGTCAGCATCGTCAAAACGTGGATTCCCTGGCGATCTGAACCAGCAAATGTGTCTAGGGATTTTTGGATGCCCGATCAGAGTTGTAGAGTATGCTACGAGTGTGATTCACAGTTCACCTTGTTTAACCGTAAACACCACTGTCGTTTATGTGGACGGATTTTCTGTAACAAGTGTACAACAAACTCGGTTCCTGCCCCTGTTTGGATTATAGTTGGAAAAGATTCATGTGCAACAAACAAGAGTGCATCGAACAAGCTTGAGTTGGAAAAGATTCGTGTATGTAATTATTGTTACAAGCAATGGGAGCAAGGTGTAGTTGCTTTTGATAACAGTATTCCGGTTTCCAATCTGGATAATAGTGCTTCTGCATCAACTTCAAGCTTCAATAGCAGTAAAACCAGTGCCACTGCAAACAGTAGTAATATTACTCTTTGCTCCATGCCTTATTCAGTTGGGTCTTATCAACAAGTGCAACAGGGTTCTGTTCTGAACCTGCATAAATCACCTGTAAAGGGAAAAGACGTGGATACTGGTAGGGAAGGCTTATCACCATTAGCAGGGAGGAGTGATCTGGTAGCAGAGCTGGGTGATCCATTACCAAAGCAATGCGGATTCGCAATTAATAGGTATTGTACTGTTTCGATTTGGTTTACTGATAGAGAGAACTAATGCTTGATTGTTCACATTGATATTTCTTGAATCAGGCATTCTTCATGTAGTTTTGTGTTTATATTTGTTTTTTTTTTATTCTTCATTGTTTTTGAGACATGAGAATCCAAAAGGAGTTTAATAAACGTACATTATAGTTTTATGATAACTGGAATTATGCAGGGGAGTCTTATAAGTAAGGACATTAACAATTTATTCTAACTGGCATCTATACTCGTCATGAATCCCTGAATCCAAATATGTGAATGTTATTTACTGTTTGAACTGGTCTTTATCTAATTGGGTCTGCATGCTCAATCAACCAGCAGTTCTGTATTTAACCGGTGCTGTTACTTCTAATATTTTGTCATGGATCATGGGATTTTTTCTTGTTTCAGGACTGATGATGACGAGGATGACTATGGTATGTATCGGTCAGATTCTGACACGAGGCATTATCCTGAAGTGAATAACTACTATGGACAGACTGAGTTTGATGGGATAGGCCTCATTGATGGCTCACGGAAAGTGGATCCTGATGGCGAAAACATTGATGCAAAACTCCCTTCAAACTACAGTTTTGACACTGATACACAGGTTTTGGAAGGAGCCCCCATTATTGCAAAAAATGAAGATGAACATGATATCTGTGATGAAAATGAAGCTCCTTCCTCATTATATGTCTCAGAGGACGTTGATACTGAACCTGTTGATTTTGAAAATAACGGACTTCTCTGGCTCCCTCCTGAACCAGAAGACGAAGAAGATGAACATGAAGCTCTTTTGTTTGATGATGATGATGATGATGATGGGAATGTCATTGGAGAGTGGGGGTATCTACGCACTTCTAGCAGTTTTGGAAGTGGTGAATATCGACAGAGAGATCGGTCAAATGAGGAGCAGAAGAAGGTAATGAAGAATGTAGTTGATGGGCATTTTAGGGCATTGGTATCTCAGCTGTTACAGGTTGAGAACCTAGCTGTTGAAGATAATGACGAGAACAGTTGGTTGGAGATTGTTACATCTCTGTCATGGGAAGCGGCTACTTTATTGAAACCAGATATGAGCAAAGGTGGAGTCATGGACCCAGCTGGTTATGTGAAAGTCAAATGCATAGCGTGTGGGAATCGCAATGAAAGGTAAATGCTATACTTCAATACATTTCATACTTACATGTTCTATCTACTGTCATGTTCTTCTACATAAGTTGATATACAATTTGTCAATTTGTAAGTAATTTAGCAATGGGTTTTGGAGCTCATATCCTCTTTCTCGTGCATATATATACACAATGTGTGTTTCACGTACCAAATGTACCTTTCGCAAATATAATAAACAAAAAAAATTATAGAGAATTGTCCTGTGGCTTTTCAATATTTTATTTCTGGTTCCCACTTCCAACAGAGAAAAAAAAAAGAAATTGATAATAAAAATAAACTAAATTGTTTGAGTGTTACAAGAAAAACAACAAATGAAAAGACATGCATTTACATCGTCTGGGGATATGCATGTAATGCGATGAGAATGTGGCCTGTAATTATGTAGGAAATAATAGATCAAACGGAAATTGATGAAATTTTAGGATAGCAGCACTAAATGTTCTCTCCTGATAACTCATGTATATCTCTTTATAGTTTACAGTAAGGCATAGGATTAGGGATATAGAAATAATAAGAGCTTCTACTCTAGTAATTATTTTATTAGTTTTGAAAAAATCTGCATTGTACTCACTAGCCAAAATTTAACATAATTTAATTCACCTGCTTTTATGTTGATCACTAGGTCTTATCTCCTGTTATATGTGACATTCCTTTTGCCTGACTTCTTGGATTCGTATTCTTATTAGTGTGCTGGTTAGAGGAGTTGTTTGTAAAAAAAATGTGGCTCACCGGCGAATGACATCAAAAGTGGATAAACCTCGCTTGTTGGTCCTTGGAGGGGCTCTGGAGTATCAGCGTGTTACCAACCTCTTTTCTAGTGTAGATACCCTATTGCAGCAGGTTGTACATGTTACCGTTTTTTTATCATTAGTCTGGTGCTTGTTTGGTTGTTGGTACACATGCTGGTATCATCATGGGTTCATGCTTATGTTTTATGTCCTTTATCTAGGAAATGGACCATCTGAAGATGGCTGTGGCAAAGATAGCTTCACACCAGCCAAACATGTTGTTGGTTGAGAAATCAGTCTCGCGATATGCACAGGAATATCTTCTTGCAAAAGACATAACTCTGGTTCTCAATGTCAAGAGACCACTTTTGGAGCGTGTAGCACGTTGCACAGGTACTCAAATAGTGCCTTCAATCGATCATCTTTCATCGCAAAAGTTGGGTTATTGTGAATCAGTTCATGTTGAGAAGTTTCTTGAAGACCTAAACAATGGTGGTCAGGGTGGGAAAAAAACATTGAAAACATTGATGTTTTTTGAAGGTTGCCCAAAACCATTTGGTTTCACTGTAAGTCTTTATTTACTTTTTATCATTTTTATGTTATTTAATTTAGTAAGAAAAAAGCCTTCAGGCCTTCGGGCAATTCTTGACTTTTATACTCTGATCTTTATACGCAATGAAAACACTGAAGAAGCTGTCTGAGTCTGACCAAGTGGTTAAGAGTTTGCCACCCCTACACTCCAATTAACAATTTCAACAGAAAGTTGGCCTATTTTTTTGCCATGCTTCAAGCCCCCAAAAGAGTTCATTCGTCTTGTGTTTCTAATTTTGAACAGATTTTACTAAGAGGGGCTGACAAAGATGAGTTGAAGAAGGTAAAGCACGTGGTTCAGTACGGAGTTTTTGCAGCTTTCCATTTGGCTATGGAGACATCTTTTCTTGCCGATGAAGGAGCATCCCTGCCAGAAATTCCATTAAACAGTCTGGCCCTTCCAGATCAAGCATTAGCCATTCAGAGGTCCATTTCAACAGTTCCGGGTTTTGGTATTGCTGACAATGAAAAGCCTCAAGGGCATGAACCTGACACTGGACCACGGAGAACCAAAAGTGTCACAATTGGTGAACTAACATCTACGACCTGCAGTACAGGGCCTTGTGTGTCTAATGGTGCTTCTCAATTGATGCCACTTGTATCAAGTCTCAACCATTCAACTGCCTTTTACTCCTCCATTGTTGCTTCTGGAAATTCAATTCCAGAATCACAACATAATGAGCTTCTTGCATGCATTAATAGAGACAGAAATGGAATGGACTCCAAACAACCCGTGGTGGAAGAAACTTCTGTAGTGGACGATGCCCTGGTTATCGGGGATAATCCTACTGCAGATGACCCTGGAACTTCAGAGAAATTATATCAAGGCATGGCAACTGACATTCCACAAAATGGTGATAGCAAAATCTCTACAAACCAGTTAAATGGGTCAGGATCTTTATCGCCAAAAGATGTTCCAAACCATCCCGAGAATCTTGAAATCCCAAATGAAGAGTTTATTCTTGAAAAGGAAGAGTTTCCTCCATCTCCATCTGACCATCAAAGCATTTTGGTGTCTTTGTCCTCCCGGTGTGTATGGAAGGGAACTGTGTGTGAGAGGTCCCATCTCTTTCGAATTAAATACTATGGCACCTTTGATAAACCATTGGGTCGATTTCTGCGGGACCACTTATTTGATCAGGTAATTGTCTGTTCTAGGAATAAATGTGTTTGCTAGTTGAACTATAGCAGTAGTTTTTATTGTTATTATCACTACTTTTCAGAGTTATCGATGCCATTCTTGTGAAATGCCATCAGAAGCACATGTGCATTGCTATACTCATCGTCAGGGAACACTTACCATATCAGTCAAGAAACTACCAGAAATTATCCTACCCGGGGAAAGGGATGGAAAGATTTGGATGTGGCACAGGTGCTTGCGGTGTCCAAGAATCAATGGTTTTCCTCCTGCTACACAGAGGATAGTAATGTCTGATGCTGCTTGGGGTTTATCATTTGGGAAGTTTTTGGAGCTCAGTTTCTCAAACCATGCTGCAGCCAGCAGGGTGGCAAGCTGTGGCCATTCATTACACAGAGATTGTCTTCGATTTTACGGGTAATTATAGTCTTCTCTATTTTTTGGTTTTAGCTAAACAATGGTCCAAGGTTCATGAATGTTGCCTAGTAAGTCTTGATCTCATATTTATGTAACGAACTTCTTGATAATAAGACACAAACCTTGAGTTAAAAAAAATAAAGCATTTATTTATTTTCATCAGCCTTATTATATAAGAGAAGGATTTTTATGACCTCTTTTCTGGAGGACATATAGGAGTCTCCCATTGTTAAAACCATTTGATTTTCTTATTATGCTATTCAAGTTTTTTTTTTTCTCTTTGTGGCTATCATCTGTACTTTTAGCAGCCTTTTTGTGGCATTCATTAATCCATCATACTCATGCTTCACTGGCAGATTTGGAAGAATGGTTGCTTGTTTTCGATATGCATCCATTGATGTTCACTCTGTCTACCTTCCCCCCCACACACTTATATTTGATTATGGGAATCACGATTGGATACAGCAAGAATCAGATGAGGTTCAATACTTGCAGTCTTTGGATCTTAAGATTAAAATTTGGTTGTATGATAATAGTGCACCTAATTTCTGGTTGTTACAGGTGGTCAACCGGGCAGAGCTTTTATTCTCTGAGGTACTCAATGGTCTTAGTCAAATTGGAGAGCAAAGATCTAATGCTGTCCAAATCAGTAATGGCCATAAAACACCTGAATTAAGACGCCAAGTTGCTGAACTAGAGGGGATGTTGCAAAAGGAGAAACTTGAATTTGAGGTGTGGTCTTCGGTATTATACTTCATTTATAGCTTCACTTAAGTTCCTTCTCTAGTAGTGGCCTGGTTTAGTGATTAATTTTGTTCCTAGTAAGTGCTAGATATAAAACCATCCATGTGTTAGAAACTCTGTTTCAGCAGTATTTTTGGTTAGTAGTTTTACTGGCTTGTAGTTGAATCATTCTCTCTTCTAATTACTTAGGAAACTCTTCGAAAGATTTTGAATCAAGAAAAGAGAAATGGCCAACCGGGGATTGACGTTCTGGAAATTAATCGATTGTGGAGGCAGTTAATTTTTCAATCATATATGTGGGATCACCGCCTTATTTATGCAGCGAACTTAGTCAATTCCAATAGTCCATCTGGTTCAAGCAGTCCAGTTTCCGAAGATAAGGAGAAACCTGTTGAGGAAAATCAACTGAGCATCAACTCTATTCATGGTGGTCCAAAGCTTAACGAAAATCCTTGTCTTGGAGGAGGAAGTGCCGTAGTTGATGGCAAAATTTCACAAGATGATGCACTGTATCAAGAAAGCGAGATGGCCAAAAAAGAAAATCATGAGAAAGATGACGGACCTATTTCAAACAGCAAAAGCATAAATGATCAATCTGATCTTGTAGAACCTGAATTGGGTGTTCGCAGAACTCTATCAGATGGGCCCGTCATACCTAGTTTGTCTGAAACACTTGATGCAAAATGGACTGGTGAAAATCACTCCGGATTTGGAATTCAAAAGGATAACAGTTCTGTGAATCCCGATATACATTTGGCAGATACTTCAATGATCAGTGTACAAAAGGAAACATATCTAGGGGATCGTACAGAAGATCAAAATGGTTCCAAGAGTTTATATTCTTCTTTTAAAGGTCATGATAATATGGAAGACTCTTCCAGCTGGTTAGGAATGCCCTTCTTGAACTTCTATCGCCAGTTTAACAAAAACCTTTTTGCTAGTACACAGAAGTTTGATACCCTAGTTGACTACAATCCTGTTTACATGTCATCTTTCCGGAAGCAGGAACTCCAGGGTGGGGCAAGGCTTCTTCTGCCAATTGGTGTCAATGACACTGTAATTCCAGTTTATGATGATGAACCCTCAAGTGTTATAGCTTATGCCTTAATGTCACCAGAATATCACGTCCAATTGACTGATGAAGGAGAAAGGCCAAGAGAAGGAAATGAGTTCAGTTCATCATATTTTTCTGACTCAAGCACCTTCCAGTCATTCTCTTCTGTTGATGAATCAGTCTTTGATTCTCAGAAAAGTTTTGGATCGATAGAGGAAATGATATTTTCCATGTCTGGGTCTCGTAGTTCATCAATGTTTGATCCAATGTTACATACCAAGGCTTTGCATGTCAGAGTTTCCTTTGGAGAAGACGGTCCCCTTGGCAAGGTAAAATATTCTGTGACTTGTTACTATGCCAAGCGTTTCGAAGCCTTAAGAAGGGTGTGTTGTCCTTCTGAGCTTGACTATATAAGGTCTCTGAGTCGCTGTAAGAAATGGGGAGCTCAAGGTGGGAAAAGTAATGTATTTTTTGCAAAAACATTGGATGATCGATTTATCATCAAACAAGTTACCAAAACAGAGCTTGAATCATTCATGAAATTTGGTCCTGATTACTTCAAGTATCTTTCTGAATCCATAGCCACTGGAAGTCCGACATGTCTGGCAAAAATTCTTGGCATATACCAGGTACTTATCTTTTGGGCCCAATATTTATTTCCTTTAGGTTTATCTGCAAACTGAAATTTTTTGTAGAAATCAAGCCTAAGCTGTTCATAGAAGTTTAAGAGGTCATGTATCCTTCAAAAGAGCGGTCATAATTATAAGCAAGCTAAATAACAAAAAAACTGTTTATATTTTGTTAAAGCATCTGACACGATTGTTAATGTGGTAAATATACGCTGACTAAGTTTAAGATGGAAGGAGCAACCATGTAATAAATGATCTTTTTTTTGGTTAGATGCTATATAATTCTGTATTTTGCTTCACTGGCTTACCTATATTATCTTAACCACTTGATGTTTGAATATCATTCTATTGGGAAGGTTACATCGAAGCATCTTAAAGGAGGGAAAGAGTCAAGGATGGATGTTTTGGTTATGGAGAATCTTCTGTATAGGAGGACTGTAACACGACTTTATGACCTTAAAGGATCTTCCAGGTCTCGGTATAATGCAGATAGTACCGGGAAAAACAAAGTTCTACTGGACCAGAACTTGATTGAAGCAATGCCAACTTCTCCTATTTTTGTGGGAAACAAAGCAAAACGTTCTTTAGAGAGAGCTGTCTGGAATGACACTGGTTTTCTTGCAGTAAGTCTCAACCTTTGTTTGTGACATTCTTCCTTCTCTCAAGTCTCTTCTTTTCTTACAAAAGGGCATCATCTTATGTCCATCTCACATGCATTTTGTTTTCCTATTGTGCAGTCAGTTGATGTAATGGACTATTCTTTACTGGTTGGGGTGGATGAGGAGAAGCATGAGTTGGTTATTGGAATCATTGATTTCATGAGGCAGTATACATGGGACAAGCATCTTGAAACATGGGTAAAGGCTTCAGGTATACTTGGGGGACCAAAGAACACACCTCCAACAGTGATATCACCCAAGCAATACAAGAAAAGGTTCAGGAAAGCAATGACCACTTACTTTCTCATGCTTCCAGATCAGTGGTCTCCTCCTTCTATGGTTGCTAGTAATTCTCAGTCTGATTTAGGTGAAGACAACCCACAATCTAGGACCCCAGCTGAATGATTTTTTGGTGTGTTTGTGTAAATTTTTGCTTTCAATTTGGGGAATTGACTCCCCCATAATTTTATATTGAAATTTTTGTTTCCCCCTCTTAAATCATATAGGAATTCTTTTGGTTCATTTGTAATTTTGTCAACTAGATATTGTCAATTATTTGTTAGAAGATATACCAAAAGAGGGGCTGTTAGTAGCCAAGGATGTTTGTCTGGGGTAAAAGTATTTGATGACCTCTGGATGAAATCTTTGTACAAAAACCTATAGTAACGTTCTAGCAACTCGTTCTATACATGTATATGACTTTCATTTCTCAGACCTGCTCTTGAATTTCTCAACTTTCCTTGCAATTCTCATCTTATGCTTTACTTCAGATTTTATCATGGCAAATTTATGTGATCTGGAACTAGCTTAAGCAGCCTAAGTTGTATTTTAGTATCTCATTCATATATGAATTTCCTTACATTGATTGATATACATGATTTTTCAGATCAACTCATCAGTTTTAGATTAATCTAAATTTTTGAAATATTAATTATATGATAGAAACTTGTAATTTAATAGTGAATTTTAGAATAAATTATTCAATTAAATTTTAGAATAAATTATTCAATTAAATTTTTTTACATAATATTATAGTAAATATATGCAAGTTGATATCTCCTAAGAAATTTTGTATTGGTTATGAAAATATTTTGAAGTTTTGGTAAGAACTGATGTCAATGGTCATAATTTATTTTTATAATTGAATTATTAAAACAATTGTAAACAAAAAATTATATTATTTTCTTAGTTTCCTTTTCTTTTACTTGAAGAACACCTGGTCTGCTAGGTGTCTAAGGCTAGCAACTCTTAATGATTCTTGATTTGATGTTTAACAATTATTTTATGCGGACAAGGTAATATAGGATATTCGGCTTGATGCAATAGGTCATATAAATCCAAATTCCATTTAGGTCCTTAAAATATAACTAAGTTTAGAAAAGAAAAAGAAAATCCTTTTCATTCATTTAATAGTTTCTTTTTAAGCTAAACCCCCAAATTAGATCATATTGGAAGAGTTTTGTGTTTAATTTAGGCTTAAACTTTAACGTCTGAATCTTCCATTCATCAAATGATTTTTTATTACTCTGACTCAATTTATCATTTATCAGTAGATAATTATTACTATTGTATTTGAATGACAGGTTTAAAATTATGATTTACCTGATATAGTAACACTAAAGACAGAAATTTTTCTCCTGATTCAATTAAAAATTCAAAACATAATATTATTTACAAAGAAAAATACACAGTAATATATATTAACAATGTTTTAATTATTCTTTAATATAAATATTTTTTGTCATTATATTTTTTCTAAAATTCCTAAAATAAATAAAAGAAAATTTATTTTCATTAGATAAATTATGTTAAGTTAGTACGATTTTATTAAAAAAAATTAATGAAATTGTAATATCATAACAGGATTTTGAAAATTTAACTGAGTCACGTCACATAATTTTAAAAATTAAATTTTACATAACACAATTTCAATATAATAAAGTTGAACTAAAATCGTGTCATAAATTCTAAACTCTAAATTCAAATTGTATTACATCAATATGATTTTAATTAATAATACTTAAAATCGTACTATAATAATATAATTTTATTTTAAATTAACTAAATTCGTATTATAATGAATTTTCTTATAATAAAATCGTATCTTGACACAATTTACTAATAATGAAAATTAAAAAGAATTGTCCATTCTGAAATTTTGAAAAAAAAAATGAACTATAATATAAGATAATTTATAAATGGCAACACTGATTTAACATTTGGAAATAATGATTTAAAAATACTAAATATTTTCTTGATTACGTGTTTAAAATGTGTCCAATGAAAATTAAACAATTTGTTTTTATTTTGAGAATCATTATCATGAGACGTCAAGTTTTATAAATGATATGACATACCTTAAAGTGTCCATTAAGACATCCACGTTCACTAACTAAGAAATATTTTCCTAATTAAATATTCAACAAATATAAAACTAATATGAAAAGTATCAAGAAGAAAAAAAATATTATTTTTCAAAGAAAAAAAAAAGTACTTACCTAAACAACTTTTAGTTCATTCTTCCTTCCCAAAATATCATGAGTTAAACTATTCCATCCACTCAAAACACACATGAATACCATATCAAAGTAACACGTTTTTAACACATTTTGTGATCTATTTCTACTATGATTATGGTAATTGCTTACAAATTGTTTTTCTTAAACTATGCTATTTTGTGATGTATATCTAAAATTTCTCTCGATATTGAAAACAAATGTTAAAATCACTTAAATATTTTATTATATAAACTATTATTACAAGATAATTGAACTAAAAAATATTGTTTGTCTGAAATATTAAAATATTTAACTATTAAACTTTAATCAATGTTTCTGTAGATAAAAAGGTAAAAAATAAATAAATAAAAGCTGATTAATCCTATTAAAATTAAATTTTGATACTGGCACAAATGTCACCGATTTGAAATGTAGATATGACATTGAAATCAAGTAAAAAAAGAATTTTTTATAATAATTTTCATTAATTAGAATTTTATGGTTAATTTATCTTAGATATTTAAATATGAATCTAAGTTTTAAATTAAATAAAAATTAAAAAAATTAAGTAATATATAAAAAATAAATAAGATTCAGATGCTTAATAGTCAATATCTTAATTTTACGTTGAAAATGGTGTTATTCTTTTCCATGAAAACACTCTTATTTTATTTTTTATTCTTGTTTAATCTATCTAATGTTTCTCTTTTTCGATTTTTTCTAAGACCATTAGGTTTCATTTCAATGCGAAGATGTTGTATTATTCTAATAAAAAGAAAACGACAATTTAAACTGTGAAAGATGTTTTCTGAAATTCTTGAGGTTGCCACAGCCCCACCTGGCTCAGAAAGTAGCTCCAACCCATTGTTTGGTCCATTAATTTGTTTTCTTGTTCTTCCAATTTTCAATCATACATAACATAGACCAGCTATATACTTTTAATGATTATACAATGTTGTCGAAAAGAGTTGTAGATTAATAAAAAATTGATGTAAGTATTATAAAACTGTCTAGGTCCATGACCGAATTCTTTGCTTGCTTCTTTGTGTGAATCATAACTAACTCCCTTTCATCTGTCAGATAATATAAAACTCTGAAGTGAAACTGTATGAACAGATTGAAAAAGAAAGCATCACCATTCACCACAGTCAATTTGTACAACTTTCATGAAAAATGTGCTGAGGAAAGCACTTGTTCTATTGGATTCACCAATTACAGCATATATTTGTGCTATTATTCCTTTCTGCTACATATTAGCACTGCATGTAATTGTTAAGGCCTTTGATGTGACAAAAGCCTGATTGGTTTTGAACAAGTTAAAGCCATTTGTTGTAGTTTAAATCCTCTTGTGGACGAGGAACTCCTTTAGCTAAATGATTCATTTCTTCCCCTTTAACAATCTGAAGCCAACTTTGTTGTTGCACAAGATTCATGATTTCAACATCCCTGAACCCAACAAATGAAATTTCCTTGTGAGTATACAAAAGTACTAATTTGGAGTTCAACACTTTTTCAAGTGTTATCAATTCTTTCTCATAAATTGAATTTAGTTATATGTTATTAAGGATTGATTGAAATCAAGAACACATGATGATTTGAGATTACATGATAATTTATCAGAGGGAGTTAAGCACAAGGGTGGATAAAATTCTCTACCTTGGGTGATGGGTTGGACTTGGAATTCGATTATAACGAGGCCCTTCATCGTAACCTTCACAAATTATTTCTCCACTCTCATCTTCATAGCAAATTATGCCCTGAGATTTGTCCTCATAAATCTGTTTAGGAGCAAAAAAGACATCAATTAACACAAAAATCCTTAAACTCGGTCTAATTTCTGTTTATCAGTTAACCATATAGGACTTGTTATTAAGTGTGTGATTCTTCAATTTGGATAAGAGTAACAATCAAAAAGCCAAGCATATATACATAAGGGTATCTATCTATAAAAGAACTATGATAAGATATTGACCTTGTTCTTGATGGATGATGTGATTCTCAATGCTACTGGACCAACTGGTGCTTTTTTCTGTGGGACAGAGCAGTCTTTGGACTTCAAATCTTTGTTGGCATGTTTCAGAAATGAACCATATTTCTGAAGTAAGATTTGAGCTGATAAATTACTGTTAGTTGCCATCAATTCTAGTTCTTCAAGAACATGAAGAAAAGGAGGAGGAGGATAAGATGAAGAAGAAGAAGAAGACGAGAAGGAATAAAAGTGTTTGATGGATGGCTTATTGATATATAGCTATAGTACAATGATCACGTCACAAAATCAATTAGTTATTACTAGTGAGCATTGATTTGGTAGGCTTTGCTCATATAATAATTTCAATTATGGATGGACCATGTCTTATCACGATGCAATAATATATATATTACTAGATAAAAGTTGCTTCCTCAAAGTCTTCATTGAATAAAGTTACTTTATGTGAACAAAATTATTTGTTGGTTTGATGCATATATTGGGAATATATACACTAAACATCAAACCATGTGCGCCAAAAAATCTATTTGGTTAGACTGCATGTTAGATTAATTAATAATATAACATGTAAGTGAGTTACAAAGTTAAACTAAACTTATAAAAACTGAGATAAATCTGAACTAAATGTTTCATATAACATAGAAACTGCAAATGTTTTTCTGCTAAGGATCATTTAACTGCAAAGAAGGGAGTTATAGCAGCCACATAATAGTGTTTTCATAACTTAATTTATATTTAAAGTAATGTGACGTTATATTTTGGTAATGAGATGCAAATATGTATTGTGCACTAAAGTGTGAAATGGTTGGAAGAATGGAAGAAAAGAAGGGACAAAAATATTTGAGTTCTCCACATGGCATGTGAAGGTTGGAAGGGAATTTGTAGAGCAAACGCAATGGTTAATGCATGTTGAATTCCACACTCTATATTAAATACTAATTCTGACGTGTGAGATAGTGATTCTGTAGTTTACGTGCAAGAAATAAGGAATCAAGTGTTTGAGATTCATTCTCTAGTAGTGGAAAACAAAAGATTCCTTCTACAAGTTGAGTGTGAATTTTTCCTTTTTCAATCTTTTGTTTTTAGGTGAAGCATTGAACCATGGTTTTGCTTCCCTCCAGTGACAAGTGGGGTTTCCTTAACCAGGACAAATCATAGGACATGGGCCCTTCCAAAGCCCTCAAAAGACCTCAACTTATTGGTGTTTGTTTCCCATCCAATTCTTCCTTATTCCTTTGCAGCTACATTTTGCAGCTTGTTACCATTTTTTATGTAGAGGTCTTAATGATAAGGATCTTCAAAAAAAAGTTAGCTATATTTGTAAGTGTTTGTTTCTTTGTAGAACATGTAAAGTCTTAATTTTATGACCTAAAATTTATAAAAGAACTGTCATCTGAACATGCAGATATGACATAGTGGATATTTTAAAAATGAGTTCTTAGATAAAGTCCTAGGTTTTAAGAATAAAAAGAAATATTTCAATAATTAAATTGTTTTTCTAAGCTGTAAAAAATCAAAGTATAAATATAAAATTATGAACATGTGGGTTCTATTAAAATCTCGCTATTGAAACAAAACTAATAAAAATATACTTATGCTTAAAAGTTATGAGATTCATTTAAGGGAGAAAAAGAATCCTTGCAAGTTTTTTTTTATAAGCCTCTTGGTATTGAATATGCTCTTACAAATATAATATTTTCTTTATGTGATTGCTACACAAATTTCATGCGTCAGAGGTGATATTGTAAAAGGATGTTAGTACTTTGTTAAAGATTAGTCACTTTAAAATTCACATAGCCAGCTATTATTTTGTAAAATCAGATTGCAAAGGAATCCAATTTTTTTCATGAAAACTTTGTTTCAAACAAAATATAAATGTGTGAACATACTTTGTGATAGGAACCAATCATGTAATAAAACTCTTCATATAAAAAAATAGTTTGTGATAATCCATAATATTAGCTTGCACCTACACTGTCAGCATTTGTTTAAGAATAAAACAAAATGAAGCTGAAGGGTACTCTGAGCTTGCACCATGTATCAAGAAATGTCACTGTGATCACAAGGGAAAAACTATCATGGTTTCAACTCTAGGGGCTATTTTATTAGGTCCATAATATCCTGATAGGGATATAAGAACAATTTCATGGCAATCACATGTATGATACTGAAAACACCAAAATAGTTACTCTCCTAGTTCTCTCTATGGTGTCAGCATAGCAAGATGTAAAAAAACAAACCATTGAGGGAAAAGGGAATTACAAAGATGAGATGAAGAATATTAAAATACACAAGATAGAGACACTTGTCATCATCAGCAGCAGCAATGAAAGCAACTTTGTTTCACACTGAAGCAATAAAAGAACCTTCTTACAAATCTTCATTTAAATAATTTGTTATTAATCTGTGTCCATAGGATATGAAACAAAGTCAAATGAACATCTTAATCACATTTCAAAAATAATGCTTGTAACGCTTTTACTAGTTGCTAAATTATTCACTTTTATATATTTAATTTGTTTCATGTGGACAAGAGTTTCAGAACAATACATAGACTTGGTCTAGATAGGTGAAAGTGAGATGAGAAAACTGTACAAAATAAGGGAAATATATCACAAAATTGAAACAAAGACAGTTTGTGGATCCACATAACTATACACATCTAGATGTCTGTCCAAAATTGCTGGATGGTGACATAATGCAGGAACCTAAGACAGAGATGAGCTAGTCATAATAAGCATTCCACTATAAACAAACCACTATGATAAAAGTTATCAGCTGCTGAGGATTTTCAGGGTTGCAGACTTGAAGTGAAGTATCTATTTTCATGTAAAAGAGAAGTGAAAAACAAAAAGAAGCAAAAATGCAGTTATGTAACATAGCATAAGTACTGCAAACTTAAAGGTTAGAGATTAACTAAAGATACACTTTACCCCCCACTCAACCCTTTCGGGAAAAGATTTACAGAAACCTTTGGGGAAAAAGATTTACAGAAAAATTAGTACATTTATACTTTTGGCATCATCTGATAAAGTAACTTCCTTGACAAAAAGAATGGAAAACAGTTCTAAATGGAAATGAAATTATTAAAAATAAGTTGAAATGCTAATACTAGTAAACAACTCATGTAAACTACACCATTTAGTTTGTCTCAACAATTGCTGTATCTAATCCAAAGAATCATATCATATCATGAATTAGCAACAAAAAATAAAACCAGGATTTGCAAAAAAAACTCGTTGCAATTTCTGCAACATCAAGAAATTGTAAATTGAGAGTACTAGCATTTTACTTGCTAATGTGAAATTTTGAAAAGATTCATTCGGCAAAGACAACTTCACTTATTTAAAGCCATTAACCACACTGTTATAGATGTTAGTATTTTGTAAATATTAAGAGTACAATGTTTCTATCTTGAAGAGTTACGAAGACAATAACAAAGTTGCAATCAAAGTACTTATTCCAAAGTGCACAGCAAAGTTAGTAAATTATATTATCTAGAATGTGAAAAACCAAGGTTTGAATTTTAGTAATAAAACAAAGTGTCCATACGTAACGTACAAATGTGTCCCCAATAGAATTTTTTTCCTACAAAAATAAATGTGGAAACAAACAAGTGTGGAGTTAAACTACATTACTGTGGCAAGGTGCCACTCTCTCCTTGTATAGCACACAGGTTGCATGATATAGACAGAAAGAAAAATAAGAAATATAAATTGGTGACAGCATAAGAAACAGTAAAAAAGAAAGAAAAAGTTGGATAATTCCTTGTTTCCAACAGAGAAAGGAGTAATAAAATGGACAAAAGCTGGTAAGCCAGCAAGGCAAGGAAGAGAAAGCAGAAACCTTGGTTACAGGGAAGGATGAATGAGATAGAAAGCCGATGAATTTGGGAAAGGGGGGTTGCAAATGCTGACACAGAACAAGAGAATGGCTGAAAAGGTTTCTGCTGTTACTGTACTTAATTTGCAACGGATTTTCCCTGCTTATTTTCACTTTCTTGAATCTTCTTTTACACCACCAGTCGTTATTTCTAAGATTTTTTTTTTAAAAAAAAAAAATCCTTTTTCTAAGATCCCTTATAACTGAATGACACATTGATTATTTTTTAAATATCTTTACTTAAATACTTGAAATAACTTATAAAAAAATTCTCTTGGTAATCTGAGTTGAACATATAAAGACTCATAGATGCTAAACTCTCTTTTAACTATTTTAACTTCAAGGACAATGCTAACTAGTCTTCTAAGAGTTTGAAAATTTCTAAATGTACTTTCATATTTCATGTTTGCCTTGATATAAGTTATCTCAGATTTATTAGCAGTTAACAAAATAGGCTTATTTATATGTACAAAATTGAACCAGATACACATTTAACGACTCATAAAAGTGTAAATATAGGTTAGCACAAGTAGATGAGGTTCTGAATGAATTCTCATACTTTTCATGAAAGAGTTTGAATATTTCTTACCTCAGTTTCACTCTTCCACTCTGTCCCTCTTTTAACAACCAAAAGGAAAAGTATGAATGAAAGTCTATGTTAGTTGATATTTTAATGCAACTTTACCTTGATATTAAACAAAGGCGTCTGTTTTATAATTGTATACCCTAGAGAAGATGGTGTAAACACTAGAAATGAAATAATATATTAAGTTGGTATGCAAAACTATGCCTGTGAGATAGACTCATATAGCTTGGTTAACCCAAGAAGTAGGAACTACTAGACAACACTTAGATTTAGTCTAGTAAAAAATGAGTGCAGTTAGTGTAATTAATGTATTAGATTGTTGTAAAGTTAGGTATTGGTCATTAGCAAAAGCTAGGCCTTCAATTCTTTTTGTATATGGAAATTCTTGTTCTCTGATTTTGCACGAGAATATGACATGAATAATTGATTGTGAGTGGGAAAAATAGAGAAGCCTTGGACACAGTATCCTAGTGGGAAGCTAGAAAATAGGATCTAAATTCACCAACAAGAACCAACACTAGTAAAGTGGAGAGATTCCTACCTTCATAAAGTAAATGTTGGAGAAAAAAATTCCAACTATTATCGTAATACTCCATAAAAAACATTGAATGAATAGTGTTTAAATCTACCGTTTTAAGCATAAAAATATACAGTAAGTACTTTCTTTACCAAGGAGAATTTTGTTTTTTTTTACTGCATCCTGTTAAGAGAAACAGCTCTATATTAAAAGTCAGAAATAATTAATGTTTGGTAAAAAATTACCTCCTTTTAGTAGTAGTGTTTTTTAACACAAAATTTAAATCCGAAGCCTTTTTAAGAATTTGACACGCAACTCATGAAGAAGTTACCAGATAAATACTCTAGACACAACAAACAGAAAAATGAGCAACACATTGAGGTTTTGTCATATTATACCACTCTGCTTATTTCATCTGTGTGTTTGAAAAAATTGTATTAAAAAACAATGAATGAAGAGTGTGTAAAATCTCATGAAATCTAATTTGAATGTAGTTTACCATAGAAAAATCTGATATAGGGTGATTGATGTGACATATAGATAAAAACATAGTATAATTATAACGTTATTTTGTTTGTATTTTTCTTGGCCTTTTTATCTTGATGCTCTTTCTTAAATTATTTCTTATGCAAACCTAACAAAAGCTCCCTCTTTGGTTGATGATGTACTCTCTTGCTTCCGTGTTCATCCCTTCCATCTGCTGGAGATAGAAAAGACTAAGGAGGGTTTGTGAGGTGTGAGACACACACACAGTGGCACGAAAAAAGGTCTGTGTTTTTGGCTCCTTGCATGTGAGTCAAGTCATTGGCGTACTTACCATAGACCCTGGTTCCAACTAAGTCTTACATACTTTTTCCTTGTTCAGAATGCTGTTCTGTTCCACTGCCTCCGCGGTCACTTTCCTCTGACCCACACTGTTCAACACACATCACATGAAACTAATGCAAAATTTGCAAGTAACAGAACCACACTAGAGACACTTACTGCGTTCCCATTTCTCTCACATCACCGACCCCCCCACAAGTTCAATTTCACCGTGCCATGCCATGGACCTCCCCAACCACAAATTCTTCCAATCTCCGTCTGCATTGGCAGTGGCAGTTGCACCACATGGGGTAAGTAAATATATTGCTACCCTTACTAATGTTCTTTGAAGGCTTTTCTTTTCTCACTCATTTTTGTGATCCAGGAAACGCTCACTGAGAGCAACATGAACGTCTATGGAAAAAGCAAAGACAACCCTTTTGCGGATGACTTCCCTGATCCACTTTGCAAGCTCAACCTGAAGGAAACCTCTGAGTTTGTCAAGTCTTTGCCTGTGCCGAGTGGCAGAGCCGAAAGCAGAGGCCACTCTGTTTCACAACAGAGGAGACTACTAGAGGCTCCCTCCACTCCGGGGAGACCAGTTTTCACCTTCAGCTCTGGCCTTCCAAGAAAGAGCTTCCCTTCCAAGTGGGATGATGCAGAGAAATGGCTCATGAGCACTTCTTGCCATGACTCACCTGCTCACAACAACAACACTCACAAGGTTTCAGTCTCAGACTCCTCAAAGGTTGCAACCAGACAACAATGTGAAGATGTTACCTTTAAGCAGCAAACGGAAAATTTCTCGGAGAAATCGAGGGTGACTGAAGAAAGGGTTTCCAAAGCTGTCCCCAACTTCCACTGGTCTCCTTCAATGGACCACCACCATAACACACTCGGCGCTTTCCATGGTGTTAAAGACATTGTACTCAAAGGTGGGATATCACATTCTTAACTTCAAAATTTGACTTTATCCCTCCTTTTTCCTTCCTTTACTTTTTCTCCTATCTACCCTTTTAGCCATCGTTATCATCCTCTTTCTTTTCCCTTTTGTCTTTATTATATTCTTTGTTCTCATAGACTTCAAACTGTGGGTAGGTTGAATAAAAAAAAAATCCAGCTTCAGATTTCCTTGTAGGCTGAAGCTGTTGTTGTGCATGATGGTAGCTTTTGCTGATACTGTTGCAACTTCTAAGATAGCCTAAGATCATATATCTCATCTATTAAATCAAAAGATGAGTACTAAAATCATGAGTGAAATTGATTAAATAAAAAATGAAACTTACAAAATTGTGCTTTTCAATAGTTGGAGAGTGTGTTAAATGTATTTGAAATTGAATGGAACATAATATGAACAATAGATTGTACAATTTTACTAGTATGAAAAGGTTCTGACATGCAATGAATTTGAATGCAGATAAGTTCACAGACAGCATAGAGCCTATTTTGCCAAATTTGAGATACTTAGAGCCGGCTAAGGAAGGGTTCTTGTTTAGGAACCAAGGTGGTGGGGCAATGCAAGATGCTTGCACAGAAGTGGTTCAACATAGAGACATTGGCACTGAGATGACTCCTCTGGGAAGTTCCACAACTTCAAGATGCCACACCCCAGTTAAGATTTCATCACCTCCTCGCCACAACACTCCTGCAAGTAGGTCAGGACCATTGGCCTTGGCTACCACTGCCTGCACTCTTGATGTCATTCAGCTGGAGGAGTGCCATTTTTCTAAACTGCAACTAGGATCACAGTATGATATAGTAACTTCAAATTGGAGCTCAAGTGAAGAGGAAGAAAAGGAAATATCAAAAAGCTTGAGGCACAATGGCAGCCACAAAGCTGATTCTGACTGCATAGCTGCTTCATGGGAAGAAGAGGAGAAGACCAAGTGTTGTTTAAGGTAACACAACACAACCTTTCAGCATATTGTGTTGCAACAAATTCTCTAATAAATTCTTTCTACACCATTATCCAAATTATGAACTAGTTAATTAAATATTGAAGTGAAATATGTAAATTTTGTGACTTCTAATAAATGTGTTATAAAATATTTTTTATGCTGTTTTCATCTGATAATATGTGTGGCTGGAACTGAATTGTGATTGAGTTGTGGTAGGTATCAGAGAGAAGAAGCAAAAATCCAAGCTTGGGTGAACCTCCAAAGTGCTAAAGCAGAGGCCAGGTCAAGAAAGCTTGAGGTATTTCATTGTCATTCATAGACTATATTTTGTGTAACAAATTGTACAGTTTCTTGCACAATAAAAGAAATAGACAGAAAAGAGAAAAGTGAAATAAAATTGGTGGTGTAATAAAGGATGATGAAGAGAAAAAAGTACTATAAAAGGTACCATATCAATGAATAACTAGTATCAAAATGCTACTCTAAGCCATAGATGTACTACCATAATAAAACTAGTACAAAAAAGCTATTTTAAGCCATAGCTGTAATAGCCCTAATCGTTGAATTCTGAAACAAGTAAGTGTAGTTTAACTCCTCTTCTTAAATTAAATATTAGTAGTACAAGTTAAACTCCCATCTCGAGATAAAGTCCAATTAAACTTTTTTATAGGGTTAATCATATTTTGTCTACATGTAAACTGAACAAAATCTAATTTTAGCTTTTATAAGGGTATTTTTATTATGCAGTTTCCAAAATTTTTAGTATGTATTTTTATATGAAACTGGTTAAAGAAGGTTATATCATGTGGGACCTGCTGTATGGCATCATGTCATGTGCCACTCTCAATTATTTAATCTAAAAAAATGTCAATTATTTGTCTTAAATGGAATGTTACACATTAAACACCATTTCAGTTCTTGGAGGGATAGAAATGAAAAATGTATTGTAATCAAAATCAAAATTCACTCAAATATTTAATCCAATTTTGTAAAGTTGCAAATGCAGTTTTCCCTGTCCTCCATATTTAGGTACTTCTGGCATTGAAATTTGAAAAATGATAGGAATTTGAAAGTACAAGATAATCCATTACTGAAACTTTTCTCTTTTGGAGGCAGTTTGAACCTTTTGTAACAACAGATTCCTGTGTAAATGCACATGGCATAGTAATCTATTGTCCTCAAAACACACACAACCAACTATGTGTAAACTTTAAAGTTTTATTTATACATCACCTATCTCTAACTTTTGACCACAATTCAATGTTTTGCCATTGAAGGGCATGTTGGTGACCTATTCCTCGAGCCACCCCCAACTCATGCAATACCATCATTATATTATTATCTTCTTGACCAGTCAACGCTCCATTTCTCACTCTTTCCTCAATCAAATACAATCCCCTCTTGATTCAAAAAACACAAAATGAAACCTTTAAGTAGCAATGTTCATAATATTTTATTTAGTGATTTTTGAGTGTGTGAATATGTTGTTTGTTAGAGTGCATTGATAGAAGCATAACTTTGTGACACACTATTTGGTTAAGAACTTGTACAGCTGGACAATGGATTCTAGTGGATAGGGAATCAATCCACTGTTCTATGTTATATAGACCATAATAATAAAAACAAATTCCAAAGTTGAAAAGTCCTAGGCAAATTGTCTTTTTCAGGTTCTATTATTATAGTAAATTGGTTCTAAGTTCACAAGCATTGAAAACATGAACACTGTTACAGATTACCAAGCTAGTTTTCAACTTCAGAATCATGTCATTGAACATTGAAACTAAGCATTTTTTTTTCTCTCTTATTGAAAATGTTGCTTAGGTGAAAATACAAAAGATGAGATCAAACCTTGAAGAGAAGCTGATGAAGAGGATGTCAGTGGTTCACAGGAAAGCTGAGGAGTGGAGAGCAGAAGCTAGACAGCAACACTTGGAGCAAATCCAGAAAGCCACTGAGCAAGCTCAGAAGATGATTCATAAACATAACTCACACTTTTCAAAGCCAAGTTCATGTGGTTGCTTCCCTTGCAATAACAACCATCATTGAACATAGTGTTCTAGGGAGTGTCTAAAGAGACTTGTTAAGGATAAAAATGTTTAATAAGAGCAAATTTTAATATATGAAATTTTAAAATGCTTTTTTTTTTATTTCATATTACCTTCACTTCTTTAGAAAAAGCAAGTCATACAATTTTTTATACTGATTATAAATGTATTGCTATTTTCTTTCAATATCTTTAATTTATTGTGAAGGTTATTAATGATGCTTCTGTTCATTATCTATATAAATGGATGCATTTATTGATCTACTAACAATTTAAGTCATGGCCATAAAAATATGATTCCTTAAATTATGAGTAGTGTTTGAAGACAATCACTAGTTAAACTGTTTAATTTATAAACATTTTGTAAAATAAATTTAAATTATGACGTTATTTAATTACTAGTGTAACTATTTTTATTATTCTTCAAAATTAATAATTTATTTCGTATACATAATATCAAAAATGTTTTTTTTGTAACATCCCAAAAAAAATGTTCATTAGCATTTTTTAAAATATAATAATGCAAAATCGATCGCTCAAGACTTGCTCTGCGCAACATAAAAATAAAACCCTAGCATGTACTTTTTTTTTTACTCTTTGTCACAAATATATCATTTAATTTTACAAAAATAATTTCTCTCAATAAATACACTATGTACTGTAAATGCAAACATTAAAGTAGCTTTATTTAAGAACGAAATAAAAGTAAAAATAAATTTTCATTGAAGATTTTAAAATCAATAAAAATTCAAACTAAAACTGCTTTAATTTTTTTATTCAACTTTAATTTCAGGACGAAAGGAGTGATAAATTTAAAAAGAAAAGATTTGCAGAATAAGAGTTGTTGTATTTTACGTCAAACTCTTGAGACAACACAATGGATCCGAAACATGAGAAATAGGAAGGAGAAGTGATGTTGATTTGTTGTTTTTGGAGTTAGTTGTTTTGTTGTGAAGGTTGTGTCGTTTTGTATTTGGATTTGAGAAGGAAAAATCCAAAATTGACATGCAAATAATAAAGGCTGTCCTGCTTTTCAGATTTCTTCCGTCATAAGGTTACGTGAACATAGACTATTACTGGCAACCAGAGAAGCCTATGTTAAACAGATAGATAAACTTTCTAAGTTCCCAAATACTCTTTTCATCACTATTCTACTTGGGATAGTGATTCAAAATTAATCAGTTCAAAATTATTCAAAGTATGTAAAAATGGAGAAAATTAACTTTTCTATAGAAAAAATTCTAACAAAATTGAATAATTATTTCTCACTGGTTCTTTGACATTTTGAAGAGTTGAAGAAATACGGCAATCTTAATTTGTTTATGGAGAATTAGAGTTTCTGACGGTAATTCTTTTCTTTTACATTTGTTTTTGGTGGGAGTGTGGTAATTTTATATGCGTGATAGCATTAGTTCATAGTTATTTTTGTGGTGCACTATGACCTTTTCTTGTGGTTTGTGTGATTTTTTTTTCTGGGGATCATAATTCTCTAAGTACTTTAATAATTAAGATATGAAATAATTTGTTTTTGTTTTTATTACACCAGAGAGAGACGTTTATTCAGGTTTTGAATAATCGTTTGTGACATGTCTCTAAAAGCTTCTTTCCTTTAACAAGCACAGTTTTATTATGCAAATGACTTTTACACCTTTCGAGTTTTATTACATATGTTTCTTGTATTAGTTTTCGTTCACCTCTTTAGAAGACATGAGATGTGTGTTAACAATTGGATATTGGAATCTCTCTCCAAAATTTTTATGGGTCTTTGCCTATACTAAGAACTTCGTTCAAACAATTATGAAGTGTTATTTTCTTTATAGCAAAAGAGGTTGGTACCTTCTTGCATTAGATGATTGTATTATAAAGAAAATCATTAGTTTCTATGCTCAGGTGATTGTTGATGTGGATCTGTTCTCTTCTCTGTTGCAACAACTTTTAGTAAAACATTTGGGTTTTTTGCCTTTGTAATTGACGTGGAGTATGAATAGCTTCTGTCTTTTTGCTCTTTTTGTAAAATGATTGGCCATATATTATATGCTTGTAGGCACTTCCTTAAGCAATAGATCCGATTAACAATGACGTGTAAACATTGTTAAGTTCCTAAGTTCAAATTGGAATAAGGGAGAAAATGCAAAACTATATACTGAGATGATTAATATTGTTGTTGGTAATAACTCTAAAACATCTTCTTTATGAGGTGATGCTTACTTGATCAAGAGATAATTTATAAAGGATGTCAAGTCTTATTGATGATTTTCGGTAGACTTCTTTAGTTAAGAATGTTTAGCAAATACAATATGATTCTCCTTAGGATGACTTGACTTACTAGTTAAGAATGTTTAACAAATACAATATGATTCTTCTTAGAATGACTTGACTTACCCATATAATTTAGCCCTTTCAGATTTTTTCTGATAAAATCATATCTCAGAATAAATATGAAAATGTGAATATTATGAATTATAATCTTCTTGCTTGCTCTAACAATTGTCATTCTAAAAATAAATAATAATAAGAATAATTACTTGATCGATGAAACCTAGTAAGAAAAATGAACAAACAATTAGAATAACCTAAAAAGAGAAACGATACTTCTCGTTTTCTTTCTTTTTATTGTTTAAATTTTAAATATAGTTTCTTTCCATAGATTTAATCTAATTCTCCACCTAACATGAATTTTATCTAAAAAAAGTTCAAATTATGTAAAAATGCAACCGTGAATCTAAAATTAGTTGAACTAAAAACTTGCTGGACTTAAGGATTATGGGTGACTCTTTCCATCAAAGAGACCCACCTAATTATTTCATTTCTTCAAGTTTTATGTTTCAAATTATTTTGACTTGTTCGATCCATCATTACTGGTCCTTGAGGCTTTAACCTTACTTTGGAGTATAACAAAGAAGATGGTTCAAAAAAAGTTTATTCAATTAAAAATATGTAAATATAGGAATAAGATCTAATACAAAGAAGCACAAAAATGGAGAAATCCAAATATGCTTTCACGTCTTGCATATTCAATATGCATCTACAAGTGGAGCTAACAACAAATTTATTCCAGAAAACAAAAGGTCCTATTTTCTCTAACTGAAAAATCCATCCTTTTCAACTGGGTGCCCTTGCTTTGAGGGATGAAATGGAAGTAGAACTCAGTCACGGAACTCATCCATGAATTTTTCATGGAACTCTGTCAAACGGGAGACAATGGCTGGAATCTTTTCTTCTGGAGGCAAAATGGTACACCTGAAATGCCATGTGCCAGGAACCTTGCAAGACAGCAACAATTTAACAATACAATCAGTTTACAATTACCAAAAGGATGGAAAATGCTTCTTAATTGGAACCAATAATCAATTTTGTTGGTTACTCAGTAAATAAATAAATGTGCCATACAGTATGTTAATTGAAGAGATAAGGCATTTTCAAAAGATAATACATAAACTAACCTGTCCAAAACCAGAACCAGGAACAACTACTACTCCTGTGGCATTAAGCAAGCGCTTGCAATAGAAGTTATCAGGTGCAGTATTTGCCTCCTCTGCAGCTTTGATAGCCTTTTGGGACAGGCGAATTTGGGGAAACAGATACATTGCCCCTTCTGCTTTGTTGCATGTTACACCCTCTAGCTTGTTGAATCCATCTTCTAGTGTCTGTCAAGAATAAATGGTAACAGCAAGCAAAAATGAATTGGTTAAGGTTCTTGGTAAAAGTGATAATGGGGTTGTGAAATTGTAAATATTTTAGAGACTATGGTAGTCATTTCCACAGAGTGAGATCCCTTCAAAATGAACTTCAGTGGTGAAAGTAGACCACTTGTTAATCAAAACCTTGCATGCATTGGGAGGAAGGGTTCCTTAGAGATGTTCTAAAATAGTACTCTTGAAAGAGAATTAAAATGTTGGTTGATTTTACTATTTCAAATTATTTCCTAGGTAGCTAACCTTTGCACGCCTAGCAAGCGATTCCAAAATATTTGTCTTCTCAGCCATGAATGATTCATAGGACTCATCTCCAACCTGCACACAAACATTGAATGTTGAGTATGAAAGGCATCATTAATATCAAACTAGTAATGGAATGACAAAAATGGTCAATTTTTACACACAATTCATGTGCTAAAAAACCACGGTGTAATATAATTTAATAACACTGTTAATTGTGTTAAATTTTGTTTATTATAAATACGAACAGGAGCTACCAATCTTATCATGGTCAGAATTGTGTTCAATCATTGTGTTCAATGTTCTTTTAATTATTCAAACTAAAGTAATATTCCCACAAAAAGAAATTGGACTTAGAAGATCCAATGAGTTAACCTTAGGTGGACTCATGACCAAGCTTGCAAGAATTTGACCAGAGATATTAGAGCAAAGATTGACAGATGCCACTTTATATATTTGTTCCCTCACTTCTGCAGAAAAGCCAGTCACCTCCATATAACCTCCTCGTTTCCCACACTCCCCATGGTAGCCTAAGGACAAAGAAAAAGGCATTCTCCATCAATATTGATCCCTTATTAGCATAAAACTCTATCCTATCTTGTTATAATAAATTTTGTACCAACTTACCTTTGGAGACTGATTGAAAGGATACTAAGGTGATGTCATTCTCACCATATCCCATGGACCGAGATACCTTCTTGAATGAGTGAAACTTCTTCTCAGGGACATAAACATTTTCTTGATATACCTTCAAAATGCATTTATGTATCATAGTGTTATGCTTTGAATGGTATATGCCATACAAGTTTCAGTATATAGTGACAAAAAAAGGTTTGGCTAGGATCTAGTAACCTTCATTCCCAAGGTTCATGAAACGCAACTATGTTTAAATAAATTTAATATCTAAGATCTTCAAGAATGGTCCATTTACCTCATCAGCTAAAAGAACCAAACCTTCTTGCTTGCAAAATTCTACTATATCACGCTGATTTTCCTCAGCAAGAACCTGGGGCCACGACAGAAAAGCCATGTTATAAAATTTAACGATAAAACTTTGCTTTCTAAGAATTAAGAATCCTCCAATATCAATACTTGATTATATCACATGAGAGATTCTATCAGACAGCTTAATTAAATACTTAAATAAGCTTTCATCGCGTATCATCAACTTGACCATAAAAATTGAAATAAACTAAAAATAGCTCGTAGGAGTCATAAGTAATTTTCATTAACCCAAATAGGTTCCACATAAGGTCTTTGAAACATCCCCCAATACTACATAATTATTTGTGGCTCACCTGCCCAGTTGGATTGCCAGGATTTATAACAACTAAAGCCCTAACATTGATGCCCTTAGACTTGGCAGCCTCCAATTGCTTCTTGAGTTCAGGTATTTCCAACCCCCAACCGGTTGCTTCATCTAGATAATAAGGTACCTTTAGAAAAAAAAAAAAAAAATACCCCAGTTAAGCTAATACTCCAACCAAAGTATTATAACAAAATAGTTCACATTCAAAGTTTCAAGTGACCAAATTATGTAAACTTTTACAGACCATTTTTCTTATTTGTCCTTTCAAAAAGATGGCACACACCCAATAACATCATCAAAAAGAAATGCATCTAAATATTGACCAAATTAAATTTTGCATTATGCCATTGCATGCAGAAAACATTACCAAGAAGCCACCATGGAGGGCAATTGAGGCTGAGTATAGAGGGTACTGTGGAATGGGACACAGAATACCATCATTTTCCGATCTAATGAGTAATTGCATCATGTTATGGACCTGAAAAGACAATAGTTTTTAAAACTTATTCACATTATATATGAAGCAAACTCTCATCATCATTTTAAAACCACATAGTAAATATCAAAGGCAAAGTAGACACGTACTGCAGGGCTTGCACCATCTGTCATAAAAATGTCATCAGGATTGGCAGGAAAACCATCACGCTCTTCAATCCCAGCCGCTATTGTATCACGCAAACCCTTGACACCCTGACATGGAAATATTAACAATTTCATGGCCCTGCCTCTGTATATCATAGAAATAAACCAAATTTGATAACCCAATCAGTACCTGACTGTGGCTATAGGCACCAGTTGCTCTACCGGGAATCTGTTCCACAATCTGCCAAGCTCGTTCTATTGAATCAGCACTGCAATATGCCAAAGGTCAAGTTAGACCAAATCACCAGTAACAGAAGGAGCTTTTATTCTGTTCCACGTTATAGTAAACTACAACATTACAAAACTGAATTAAGAATACCACTAAGTCATTCAAATTGAACTTGCATTTATAATTTTATGGTCGTAGGTTTTCACAGAAGTTTGTTATACATTATAATCAAATTGAAAATACCACTGACTAGATCATTACTAGTTACATATGCTACAGCAGGCATGTGATTCATACTCTAATACATTTGTTCCATCAAGAAAATCGTAGACAGTTTGCTGCTTCACCGTGACTAGTTATCTAGATGCTGCCAGTTATTTTGTTTATTTTTATCCTGGTACCTGAACAAACCCTGTGTTTCACTTTTGTCCAATATAGCTGGATGATCAGTTAAAGCAAGAACCTGACAGAGATGAGATTGTCATAATAAGCATTGCTTAATTTGTATTTTGCTACATTCACTACACAAAGTTATAAACGGCAAACCTCTCGGAAAAAAGTTATTGGAGCCTGGCCAAGAGACTGAGGATTTCCAATGTTGCAGTAAAGTATCTATATTCAGATAAAAGAAAAGTGAGAGGAAAAGACAAAACAAAACAAAAGTAGAACAACAGCTTCATGAAGTATAAGTCTAGTGATATACTACACAGTGGGTTCACCCTGAAAACCGTGCATATAAGGAGCTTTACAGAACCCTTACATATGAGAGTTAAAAAAAACATAGTTCTACTTCAGAAGTCATGAAGTTGTAAAAGAAAAGTACCTCTTCAAATGAATGAGAACCGGGATTGGCCTGTAAATCCTTTTGCAAATTCTGCAACATTAAGGCGTTGTAAGCAGAGAGTATTGTAACAATTGCCCATAGAAAAGTCTGAAGTGATCAATTTTAAGCTATATTCCAGTAAAAGCCTACTGATAATTTAGTATCAGAGGAGCACTGTGAACTTAGTTTATTAGTTTATCAGTTATCAATTTATTTTGTCAATGCAAAGGTATAAATATCTATCTTGGAATAAACCAAGACAAAAATACTTTTTTCCATGAATGACCTAACTTTAATATGTACACTGTACAGTGAAATCACGGTACCTGAGCAAGTGTGACAACCTCTCCTCTGACGGCGTACTCACATTTCACAACCTAGACAACAGAATAACATAATTTCAAATTACCAAATAAAAATATAAAAATTGGTGACATCTTGTAATGCAGGGATATTTATACAGGTACAGATACGACACAGATACGGATACGATATGGACACGAAGACATATGTAATTTCCAAAATATAGGATACATAAATACGGATCTATATATAGTATTTAAATATTTTTTATTATATATAAGATTTTTTTCTTATATGTGTAATAAGTAGTTTTTATAAAATTATTCTATTAGTCTCTTTTAAAATAATTTTAAAACGATTTTAGAATCCTGTTAAAATGTCATGTATCTAACACTATTTTGAATTGTACACTTTACTCGATCCTGTCGATACCAGATACATCTATTTTATTCTAAATCCTAAATTCTAAAATCTAAATACTAAACTCTAAATCTAAATCGTAAAAATATTTTTTGAATTGTATACTTTACTCGATTCTAAAATCTAAATACTAAACTCTAAATCTAAATCGTAAAAATATTTTTTGAATTGTATACTTTACTCGATCCGATACGAGTCTATTCGATACCAAACACATCTGTATCATTCTAAACCCTCAATCTTAAATCTTAAAAATATTTTTTAAATTGTATACTTTACTCGATCCAAATAGTGTCGGCTACGTGTTGCCGGATACGTTGCCGGATACGCACCGGTATCCAATACATATCGGATATCTATTTAGAGTTTAAGCTATCGGTGTCCAATACGTGTCGGATTAGGGTTTAGGCTACTTGTCGGACACGCGACAAGTAACTTAAAAAAAATGTCCGAGTTTTATACATTACATCATAACCCACTAAGATGAAAGAACAAAGAACAAGTGGGCAAATATACTAGCAGACGATCAGGCTTTGTGAATAAATAAAACATGTCAAAGACCGTTAAAACAGCACAAAACATACAACTAAGTTATATCCTTAATTGGAAGGAAGGTGAAAATTAGAAATATCCCTTTTGCTACTATTCTTTTCACCAATCCCAGCGTTGAACACAATTAGGGAGCAAATAAACACTCAATTGGGCATATAAAAGTAGAAAAATGAACTAGCTATAACTAGGTCATCAGTCACACCACTAGACAGAAAACAACCGAGAAAAAAGATCATTATCAAACCTGACTCACAGATCAATAACAATAACAATTAGCAACCTTTCGAAGCAAAAACAGCCATAATTTACTCAAAGGTCGATCCTTCGACAAAGAAACACGTTACACAGCATGCACAAACTAAGACAGAAAACTCCAAAGCAAACCGCACAATCATCAACTCGATATAACGCATGCCCAGATAAAAAAAACGATCACACAGTTCAAAGCTTGCAACTTTAGCACACCCAGAAGTGAAAAAGCGAAAAACAACAAGCGGGAAGGCCATGAAAGGAGAATTGGAGGCAGCACAGACCTTGGGGTTGATGTTTTGAGCGGTGACTGGGAAAGGGGAATCAGATGCCATGGAAGAAAAAGGAGTAGAAAAGAAGAAGCGATATGGGGAAAAGAAAGAACGGGAAGAGTGAGAGGAAGAAGCAGGAAAGGGAGGGTGCGTGTGATGGCGGCGATGAAGAAGGAGTGAACGATGGAAAAGGTGCCTGAATCTGTCTGCAGCGGTTCTCCGCATTGTCAGGATTATATATGTAAAGGGACGATGGAGATTTGACGGTATGAGATGCGATCAAAGATCAAAGAGATGAGAAGAGACAGAGAAGGTGCGTGCGTGTATCTAGAAATAAACAATATGTGACTTGTTTGCTCTGTTGGAGAACTTTCCACCTCAAACCCCTCAAACATACAAGCCGCCCACTCTATGTCAAAGCTTCACCCCTTCAATGCACTGTAAATGGAATATGTACTTGTTTCTATTTTCTTTCATCTTATAAATTATGATAAATCAAATGTTTAAAGTTGCATCTATGTCAATTATTTATTTTTTATATAAGTAAGGACTATCTTTTTTATTCATCTATATAAGTTAATACCTTTGGTGATAATTATAATATGTTTGGATGAGAAGATGTTAATGATTTTAATTAACACATTATTTTACGGGACAATCTTCAACCTTCTAAAACATTTATATTAATTCAACACACTTAAAATTATAAAATAACTCTTAAATATATGTATAATTATAATATACAATTATATATATATATATTATATACACAATCGGTTATATATTATAAATTTACTATATATTTTATTATTACATATAGTTAATTATATGTTAATTTTATAAATATAATTGATTATACGTTAATAACGTATATCGATCGTATATATAATCAACTATATTATAATTTAATATATAACTAATTATAAATATATATATATATATATATATATATATAAAATATAATAAAAGAAAATATTAAAATTAAAAAAATTTATATACTAAATTAATTTATATAATTAAAATCTTTAATGATATATTTAATAATAATAATAATAATATAAATGTGACATAATAAAAATAAATATAATTATTTATAATAAATATAAATTTATTACAATAATAATAGTGTGTAAATTTAAAATAAAAAATAATACATTTAATTTATTGATTATATTTAACAATTTAATAATATTTTATTAAATTGAATTAAATAAAGTTAATTGTATTATTAATTTTTTTCAAATATTACTAAAACTATTTAAATTAATTAATTAAAAAATATATTATTTTTAATTGTTTTTAAAGTTAAAGGTAAAAAACATAATTACAGAATTTTATTTATTAAAAAATAATTTAAAATTAATTTATACATATCCCATCATTTATAAACTTTTAAGAATATCTCTTTTAAATTTCTCTAAATCTTACTATCGGTCTATTAATTCAAATAATCTTATCACTTTATACAATCTACTCAAATTCATTAAAATCTATTTTCTCAACTGAAGTATAAAAAGAATTATTAATATTTATGTCAATTAATGCTAATAAAAATCAATGTAAAAAATATAATAAATAAATAAATTATATATAATTACAAAAATATAAATATATGGAAGATAATAAAATTGTGTTTCACTCATTAAGAAGTAATATAAAGATTTTAAAATAATTAATTAAGTTTAAATTTTTCTTTGATTATTTTCAGTTAAAATTTCAGTAAAATAATTATTTTATTAGTTATTTAAAATTTTTATATTTTATAATTGAATATTATTATGAATAAATATTGTTTTGAATGTCATTCTTTATGGGTAAATAAAATAAGTTTTAAGTATTTTTAAGTTAGTTTTTATTAAAAAAATGTTATATTAGTGTTAAAATATTTATATTTTTTAATTAAGTATCTATCTTCCATTAAAGTAATGTAATTGTTTGATTTTAGAGTTTCAAATTTGAATATTAAAAAACAAAGTTTTAAAATCCTAATTATATCTTTATCAAAACAATATCATTTTATTTTATAAATTAAATACTAAAAAAAAATTAAATCATTCATATGACGACACAAAACAATATGTAATAAATAAAATTATGATTTTAAAACTTCATTTTCTTTAAATGTTAAGTTTCTGGTAAATAAAAGTTTTATAAATAAAATATTCTTAACTCTTACATCATAATATACTCTTATGCTTTCATTAAAAATTAATAAAGAAAATTCCTTATATATTATAACATTATCAACTATTTTAGTCCTTTTAAAGGAATAATTTATAATTTCATCCTAAACTTCATTGTCAATAAATACAAAATGTTCAAAATTATCTTAAACCTTATCATGATAAGATAATAGACAATAGAGGAGGGACCGTCCAATAAATTGCATTTAATATCAAAATCATTAATAAATCAATATATCATATTTATATTTTTTTCACACATTTAATATAAATTTAATCATACCTTTAATTAATTTTTTATTTTCTTTGATATAATTAATTTTGCATTAAAGATTCTTAATTTTTATGCAGTAACAATTACTTTTGTTATAAATAGACGTTTAAAAAAGTAATCATTAATTTAATCTCAAGTTAAATATAAAGTGAATTTCTTTTTCTTAATTAACTTTGAAACATAATTATTATAATCCATCAGCTCTCATATTATTTGTTAGAAAAATAATGAAAATAAACAAGAATTGGAACAAAAACTCAACATAAAAAAATGAAATTAAATATATAAATTTTTTTATTACATATTATTTAACTTCCTTATTTTTATTTAACATAAGACTTAAACTTTTATATATATATATATATATATAAATAAAAGTTACACAAATTGAGAAGACGATAGGAAAATTCTCTTATTTTATTTTATTGATAACCAAATCCAATATCAAAGTTTAATAAAATTTATAACTTTGTCATACTTTAACTCATTTAAAATATACTTAGTCAATTACAATATCATATAATAATGTAAAAGAAAGAACACGTATAATTCTAAAATAAAATATATAATAAAAGAAAGACGTTGATTGATAATTTTTTTAGTATGAGTGATTTCATCTTGATTTTTATTCTTAATATTTTTATATCAGTGACTCCATATTACTATTTCTATTTCTATTTTACTGGTATAATATATTATTTTTTTATTCGAAAATATATTTAAATATAATGAAAGAGAATGAAAAACACAATAACAATATATTTTGTTGTTTGATTAAAGAAAGCAATATATATTAATTCAAACTTTTATCTGGGATAATAAAATAAAAAATACATTTGACTAAAATTTTCTTCTCTAGGTACATGATCCTCGTCCTCTCCGGCTAAAATTAACAAAGAGTAAAGAGTATGCAGTTTAAGAACTCCACCATTAATTTTTTTTACTTTATATTTTAAAAATTTTAAACACTAAAATCAAAGAAGGCTGAGATCTCAAAAAAAAAACTTTATATTATAAAGAAGTTTGGTAAATAAAAAACAAATTCCTATTAGAATACATATTCTCGTACGATGACTTCGAAAACAGTGAATGAAAAGATTCCATCTAGTGCAAAGAATGTACAATATTACTAACTTTTGAGTATTTATATATAACTGTGGTTTACATATAAGTACTTTCTTATAATAAGTGCTAGAAGTAGATTATTACTAATTTCGTTGATGAATAATCCCTATCGAAAAATTTAGTTGACTATTTTTAACAAAGTATCACCTCTTAGATAACTTTTTTTATTCACATAATTGAAACTTGGAAAATTTCTAAAGAAAAAAATGTCAAACTTTAATGTTACAAATTTATGAAAATTTATGCATAGGGTTGAATCATAATCATTTGAACTTTGTTAACCTAACCTGTTATAAGGTGGGATTAATATTTAATAATTTGATGCTTTTGAGGAGTTGGAAATTTTGAATTGAATACTGTGGTTTTGTAATCTGTGGATCAAAGTACATCCACCCGAGTCCATGGTTTTGTATGTGGGTAATTTAAATGTTGCATTTCATTTTATTTTTTTTTTCTCTCTCTGTTTTCTATCATTTTCTTAATGACCTCATGAGTGTTCTGTTTATCAGAATTTGCACTTTGCTTGCTTTTTGGTCCGAAAGATCATAAATGGCCTTTGCTGAGAAGGGATATTTATTTCAAACATGATAAACATGATTTTTGAACAAATAAATAAAACATAAATTATCATAAAAAAAGGATAATATTCTTCTGTAAAAATTGATAATTATTTTAATCTAGTACCGTCCTTGGTTGTTTTGCTAACACCGTATATTTTGATTTAGTGGTTGACAAAACTTTATCTAATAGTGAAAAAAAATAATTAGATACATGTTTTCTTCTTGTTGTTTTAGCACGAACTTCTCATTAAACCTGTAAAAAAATTAATTACATAATTTTAAAATCAATTTTAACTCAAATCAAAAAATTACAGAATTAATTTTATTTAGAATCGGTTCAGTAAATGTTCATGTAAATACGCGTTAATATAAGTAGTGATTATGGTATAAGATTTGATAAAGAAAACATTTATAGGATTCCTATGTCACCTGTGGTAAGAAACACCTAAATTACCAATTCAAAGATAATATAAATAAATTTTAAAAATGTTTATGATTTTCTTTTTAACTTTTACCATGCAAAATGCATTTGTATTAGAAGTGTTGTATTACTTGTATCAATTTGTGGATATTCTGTTGAAATATTCTATCTCAGAACTTGTGTTGAAGCCAAGCCATTGAAAAATTAAGCAGAAAAGTTTTGACCTCTCACTGTAAATATGTGGTTTCTCTAATAAATGGACTTTTTCTAAATGATGGTTTTTATTGAACGATATTTTGAGATTCTTTTTCCTAACTAGCAAATATATCGGTAAAATTTTCCTAACACGCTACTTTTTAATTTTACAAGAATAACACGGATTATTGTATAAAGGTCATAATTTATATCAAATTTTAACCTCCTCTTCAAACATATTCTGTAAAAAAAAAGCTCAGAATTCGATTTTTAAAAATTAAAATTCTCACTTTTTCATAATAAATTATGATATTATGATAAGTAAAAATAAAAACGTGTTCCCGAAAAAAAAATTATTGACATTTATACTAACTGACAAAAAATCGAGATTTTGAAGCAAACTACATTTTATTTCTGTGAAAATATTTAATCTAATGAAATAATGGTACGAATTAAAAGTATAATCATTTAAATAATTTTTATATGTTATTTTCATAAATCTTATAATGTGACATAAACAAAAATTCACTCCAATAACAAGACTATCTCGTTTTAATTTAATTTTAGAAGTCTTACCATTAGCTTACATATATCAATACTTAAAATAATTTATTTATTAACATCTCATCTTTATAACATGGAAATTCTATACAATCCACTAAAACAAAAACAATTTTACATCATACATTCTAATAAGTTAATGTTTTTTAACTTAAAAATAATCTTCATAAGCAATTAATCGCGTAGATAACCTTACAATTTTTCCTTTCATTATAAATACGTGTTGTCATGTTAAAAAAGGTAGCTTATTTGGTATCTATAAAAAGTAAGCCCTGTACTATGGTTATATTTTCATACAATTTTCCAAAATAAATAATTTTATAAAAATCAGTAGAAATATGTATCATACAGTTATAACATGGCATGCTTATGTGTAATAATAATAGTAATAATAACAAGAAGAACGTATTATTAAAATAGAAAGGCCATAGAATTGTTTACGAAGCTGGCAGAATATTGAACAGTAGCTTCGCCCTTGGAGTTAATATATTCATTTTCTTTAGCATCCGAAATTTGACATATTTTTCCAAACTGGAATGTGTAGAAGAATTTTATAAACCATTTAAAAGTAGGTAAAAATAAAAATGCGTGAAGTGTATAAATATATCCAAAATAATAAAATTGTGTTTCAAGATTTTAAAATACTTAATTAAGTTTATTTTTCTTTGATTATTTTTAATTAAATTTTTAGTAAAATAATTCTTCTATTAATTTTTTTTTTCAATGGAGTCTTATGATTTGATTTTGTTAGTAGAAGTGATGTAAATATTGTTTTGTATGTTATTTTATAAGTGTCTCAACATGAAAAATAAAAAAATAGTATAGTTAAATTTTAAATACTTTATAAATTTAAGTATTTTTAAGTTGGTCTCTATTGAAAAAATAATTATATTAATATGAAAAATATTTATATTTTTTAATTGAGTATTGAATATTTATATTATTCAGTTATGTGCTATTATTTTATTTGCAGCTTCAAACTTAGACATTAATTGAAACCTTAATTATATCTTTACTAAAACAATGTTATTTTATTTTATATATTAAATATTAAAACAAAAAAGTTAAGTCATTCATGTGACGACACAAAACAATAACGTTTAGTAAATAAAATTATGATTCTAATACTTCATTATTTTAATGTTAAGTATGTAATAAATAAAATTTGTATAAATAAAATATTACATCATAATATGCTTTTATTTTTTCATCAAGAGTTCATAAAAAAATTTTCCTTATAAATTACAATATTATCAACTATTCTAGTCAGTTTAAAGAAATAATTTACAATACTGTAATTTATATAAATACTGTAATTTACAATATATAAAAGAAGATAATTTATACCGAAAGCTTCATAAACAAGCTACACGAACTGAAAGGCAAAAGGGAAACAAAAAAAAATTCTTATTTTTATTGATAACCAAATTCAATATCAAAGTTTAATAAATTTTGTTACTTTGTCAAAATTTAACTCGTGCTATTTAAAAGTTATATTATCACTGTACAGCTACCAAAGTCATTATAACTAATTAATTAGACCATTCCAGAGTTTTGACATTTTTTTTTTTTTTTCAGAATATGAATACGTTGAAAAAAAGTGTATCTCTCCTTATCAAATATACTTAGTCAATTACATCAAGACCTTCAGATATCATATAATAATGTAAAAGAGAGAACACGTATAATTCTAATTCTAAATACATGATAAAAGAAAGACATGGATTGATATATATATTTTTTTAATATGAGTGATTTCATGTTGACTTTTTTTCTTAATTTTTTTATATCAACGACTAGACAAAGATAATTATGTAACAACAATAACTTAAAAAAGTAAAAGGTGGGTTGGTTTAAAAGAAATAAAAATAAAAATATATATATAAGTCTAATTATTGAGAATCTTAATCACACATAAGATCATTAAAATTAAGATAGATATTTTCCTTCAATAAATAACTTATTTCAAATAACATATAAATAGAATTATTTTGAATGTATTTGTATGTTTGAGCTTTAAACTCAAAACCACTAATTAAAATAGAATAATCCTACTTAAGTTAATTCACGTTTAATGAAAAATATAGTATATACTAATGACATGCATTTACAAATTAAATATGAAATATCTAAGATAAAAATAAAATATATTCTACAACATTATATATGTAATAATTGTATTTCTAGTATACTTGTATAAGATGGTTGTAGTAAGAAAATTAAAGTTGACTTTAGCCTAAAATTATATTTTTTAATATTTTTAATTATATAATATTTTTTTTGGCAAAATATTTAAATATAATAAAAGAGAATAAAAACACAATACATTTTTTTTGTTTGATTAAAGAAAGCAATGTATATTAATTAAAACTTTTATATTAGATAAAAAACATAAAAAATATATTTGACTAAACTTTTCTTCTCAAGTGACATGATCCTCGTCCTCTCCCGGTTAAAATTAAACAAAGGGTAAAGAGTATGCAGTTTAAGAATTCCACCATTAATTTTTTTTTTTTACTTTATATATTAAAAAATTTTAAATCCTAAAATCAAAGAAGGCTGAGATCTCATTCAGTTTTTCTCCCTTTTCAACTAGATGAAAAGCAAAAATGTTACTTTTATTTTGGATATTTTATTTGCTCTTATGGAACAGTGGTTTTTTTTTTTTTTTTACAGAATTAATGCTACTTTCTACTTTAACATCATTTACATTGATTGAACCAATTCATTCCAAAATAGCTATCACATAAGCCTTTCTTTTCTCCTTCAAACGGATTTTACTATCAGCAAAAATAAATAAATAAACTTTATATTATAAATATGTTTGACAAATAAAAAATAAATTTCTTGTATTAGAATACATATTCCCTCACATGATGACTTTGAAAAAAGTGAAAGGAATGATTCCATCTAGTGCAAAGAATGTACGATATTACTAACTTTAAGAGTATTTATATATAACTGTGGTTTACATATAAGTACCTTCTTATAATAAATACTTGACGTAGAATATTACTAATTTCGTTGATGAATAATCTCTATCAAAAAATATAGTTGACTATTTTAATAAAGTACCACCTCTTAAATACCTTTTTTTTATTCACATTATTGAAACTCGAAAATTTTCTAAAGAAAAAAAATGTCAAACTTTAATGTTACAAATTTATGAAAATTTATGCATAGGGTTGAATTATAATCATTTAAATTTTGTTAACCTAACCTATTATAAGGTGGGATTAATATTTAATAATTTGATGCTTTTGAGGAGTTGAAAATTTTGAATTGAATACTGTGGTTTTGTAATCTGTGGATCAAATTACATCCACACCAATCCATGGTGGTTTTGTATGTGGGTAATTAAAATGTTGCATTTCATTTTTTTTTCTCTCTCTGTTTTCTATCATTTTCTTAATGATCTCATGAATTATCAGAATTTGCACTTTGCTTGCTTTATTTCAAACATGATAAACATGATTTTTGAACAAATAAATAAAACTTAAATTATAATAAAAAAAGGACAATATTCTTCTGTAAAAATTGATAATCATTTTAACCTAGTACCGTGCTAGTTATTTTTGCTAACACCGTATATTTCGATTTAGTGGTTGACAAAACTTCATCTAATAGTGAAAAATAATCAAATACATGTTTTCTTGTTGTTTTATTACGAACTTCTCATTAAACACGTAGAAAAACTAATTACATAATTTTTAGTATTAACTTTACTTTCATTAAACACGTAGAAAAACTAATTACATAATTTTTAGTATTAACTTTACTTTCATTAAACACGTAGAAAAACTAATTACATAATTTTAAAATCAAATATAACTTAATCAAAATTACAAAATTAATTTTATTTAGAATCGGTTCTTTCAATGTTCATGTAAATACGGGTTAATATAAGTAGTGATGATGGTAAGATTTGATAAAGAAAACATTTATAGGATTCCTATGTCACCTGTGGTAAGAAACACCTAAATTACCAATTCAAGGATAGTATAAATAATTCTTAAAAAAGTTTATGATTTTCTTTCTAACTTTTACCATGCAAATTGCATTTGTAGTATTGTATTACTTGTATCAATTTGTGGATATTCTGTTGAAATATTCTATTACTTGTGTTGAAGCCAAGCCATTGAAAAATTGAGCAGAAAAGTTTTCACTTCGCACTCTAAATTTGTGGTTTCTCTAATAAATGGACTTTTCTAAATGATGGTTTTTAGTGAACGATATATTGAGATTTTTTTTTCCTAACTAGCAAATATATCAGTAAAATTTTCCTAACATGTTTTTTTTTCTTTTTTTTTACAAGAATAACACGTATTATTGTGTAAAGGTCATAATTTAGTTATCTCAATATCAAATTTTAACTTCAAACATGTTCTGTAAAAAACGAGTTCAGAATTCGATTTTAAAAAACTAAAATTCTCACTTTTACATCATACATTGTGTTTTAACTTAAAAAAAAAAAAATAAAAATGTCTCGTCTTTATAACATGAAAATTCTAAACAATCCACTAAAGCAACTATGTCTACATAAACAATTTTACATCATTCATTGTGTTTTAACTTAAAAAAAAAAATAATCTTCATAAGCAATCAATCGCGTAGATAACCTTACAATTTTTCCTTTCACTATGAATATGGGCTGTCATGTTCATAAAGGCAGCTTATTTGGTATCTATAAAAGGTAAGTCCTATACTATGGTTATATTTTCAGACAAATTTCCAAACTAAATCATTTTATAAAAATCAGTAGAAATATGTATTATAAAGTTATAATATACCATGCTTATGTGTAATAATAATAGTAATAATAACATCAAGAACGTATTATTAAAATAAAAATAATATTTTAACATATATAACAACCATATTATAATATATTTTTAAGGGCATTATAGTTATTATGAAAATAAAATATTGTATTTATAAAGAAAAAAATGAAAAGTAAAATAATAATTATTAAATGGTCGTAAAAATCTATTTAATGTCAACTATCATTGTTCTTATTAAAATAGAAAAGGCGAATGAATTTTGAAGTCCAAACGCGGTTAAGAATTAAGAATGTACAGTGACTAACGTAATCAAATTTATCCAATTATGCCGATTAAAGTTGTATATGTATAATATGCAATTGTTTTCTTTGGCATCTGAAATTTTTCCAAACTGCAATGTGTAGAAGAATTTTATAAACCATTTAAAAGTAGGTCAAAAAAATGCGTGTGTAGTGTAGTAATACATGTTAGAAGGGCGTGATAAAAACACAAGTTTTGACAACCTCTGATTCTTTCGGTATGTTTGTATTAGGTAGGTGTCAAAATCACAAGGTGGAATCAAACTGCACATCTGCATTTGGCAACCAATCGGGGCCTTGGATAAAGGACTGCACAGTGAACTTATCAGCATCTTGGTCGGTGAGAGTGGGCTTATAACCGGCCCATTTGACCCTTTGGGCCACGTCAGCTCCAGGCCCAGTGTTCTGATATTCTGCATAGAAGATGGTACTTGCAGGTTCCACGTTAGGGACCCAACTCATCCACCCCACCGGATGCAGGAATGAGCCAATATCAGATTGCATGATGACAGTGGTGGAGAAATCTTTCCATGGCCTGCCAAGGTATGTGGGGGCTGTGAGATTGTTGCCCAGGGGAGTAATCGTTGATTTCTGAACTATAATTCCAGTGTTCTGGTTAGGGTCTTTCTTGCCCTGAGCTGTGATGGTGTTGAACTGGTTTGGCAGGGGCTGTCTTGGCATTATCTTGCAACTTTGGAACACAACAGCTGCATTGCCAAATATGAAGTCTATGGTGCCTGTAATGTCACAGTCACGGTAGAATTGGCGGTTGGAATGCGCATAGAGGGTATCTTGGAAGCCATCAAATGAGCATCTGAAGAACACAGAGCGATCCGAGCCAGATCTCAATGCCACAGCCTGGTGCTTTGAAGCACCTGCATTGTTCACAAACCCTATGTCTTTGGCAATGAATCCCTTGCCTTTAACAGCTGCAAAAAGTAAGAGTTTCCTGTTAGTAACATCTAGTGATTGTAATTTGTATCTTACACCATTGTATTCATGTGTCATAGTCAGGCAAATGTGAATTTGTTAAATTTTGTACCAAATCATAGTTTGAAGCATAAAACAGGTGAGCACCTAAATCCATGGCTATTGTCTGAAGACAGCATTTATGGATATTGGAATTAGTTATGAGAAGGTAATGCAGACATCATGCACATGGGAGGGCATGAATAATGCAGAAAACAGAATAATGCTTGGTGGGTCATGATAATGAAAGAGGGGGCAAACAGCCAAATGTGCAAGACTGAACACATGATGACACTTAATACCATGTGCCTCGCCAGACGCACTAAACCACTTCCCACATGCTTTACCATCAAACTTCCTTTTTTTTCCATAACAATGTAACAAACAACAATCAATCCTCACAAATTTTTCCCTTCTTATATACTTTCCTTCATATATTTTAATATAACCATGAAATCATCGATATATTTTATAATAATTCACTCATTAATTGTAGCGACGAAATACCAATCAATTTGTTTTCATTTTCCATAAATCTGATTATGCACACACAACTGAATTTATGCCAAAGTATTAAAGACAGAATAATCAAACAAACTACCAACGGAAAATATAATCATCCTAAAATTTCACAAATAATGCACCAATATCAAACATTATTATTTGTAAAATAAATTAATTGCAGAAAATAAATAAATGAAGAAAAAAATTATTTGTAAAGTGGTTACCGAAGGTTGCAGTTTCGAAAGTGGGCGTTCCGTCCATGAAGTTCCGGCTACCGACGATGAGGGTTTTGTCCTTGCCTTCGCCGTAGATCATCACATTCCACGTGTTCTTGTCCAAATCGATGTTCTCCACGTAGGTCCCTTCCTTCACGAACACCGAGAATCTCTTCTCGCTCTTCTTCTTCACCAACTTCAGCGCTTCGCCGATCGTATTGAACTGTCCACTACCATCCTTCGCCACCACAGCATCAGGCGTCGACTCGTTGTTCTTCTCCTCCAGCAGCCTTCGCTCCGCCGCGCCCAGCCACTCAGGAAACTCCAGCAGCAGCCGGCGGTGAACCGGCATCTCGAACCTCGACAGCAGCCCTAGGATCTTCGTCACGATAGCCAAACTATTGCTCGCGAACTCCGTGGAGTTTCTCATGGCAGTCTCGATCTCCTGGAGAGCGCGGCGAGCGGCGGTGGAGTTCAGCTCGCCGAGCGCGTCGAGGCACGTGTCCTGGTCCGTGAGCGCCGCGCTGAGCCACGTCTCCACGTCGCTGACGTTCTTCGAAGAAGCAATCCTTCCGGTGGTGGTTCCGACAGCGGAGATCGAGTCGTTGAGGCGGTCCAGCGCGTCGCCGAGGACGGAGCTGCAGACGTCAATCGCCTTCTGCAGACGCGCGTCGTGCTCCGCATTGGCGCGAAGCTTGGAAGGGACGCTGGAGAGCTTGGAGAGCTCGTCAATGGCGACGCGGAGCGAGAGCTTGAAGAGGAGCTCCGGGTCGGTGGTGTTGGATTCCGGTAGCGAGGATATGGAGGAGAAGCAGGAGTCAGGGTAGCGCGTGGCGTCACACACTGCTTTGAGCGACGCGGCAGGAGATAACTCAGTTTGCGGCGCGGAGTCAGATGAGGGCGAGGATTCGGTGTTGCGGTTGTGTATGACGACCCCTGCAACCGCAGCGATGATGACCGCAATCAGAACGATGGAAGAGACCGTGATGATTATGAGACGCTTACGTGTCTTCTTCTGATAGGCTTGTTGCTCCAACTCGTCAACTTTGCCGTAGCCCTTGAATGACTTGATTGTATCCATACTTAGGACCTGTTTGGTTTGCTCACACTATGCACTCTCTACTCAAAGCTTCCCACTCTTCTCTACTTTCCCTTTTATATGCAACTTTGTGACATTTTATAAGGCAAAAAAAATAAAAATAAATAAATAAATAAAGTGCATGCACACCTGTTACCTAGTCCTATCGTTAAACGTGTGACACTTTGGATTTACGTGGAATGTTCTGTTTTCACTTAGAACATGATAAGATTTTATTTTATTTTTACTTCACTTTACAGTGGGAGCTTTTTATTAGGACACTTTTTATTTTAATTTATTTATTTATTTTATGCTTTGGGATAAGAATGTGGAGAGTGCTTTTCCCACAATGCTTCTTTGCTAAGATTCAGTGCAATGAGCATCTAAGAACAAATTCATTTTTTTTATGCATAATGAACATTGGAAAGGTTAGCACTCACCATCATGGTGTTTCGTGGGTTAATTGCATTCCTATTAAAAACTTTCACTTATAAGTGTTTTATCGTCTTAATTTTCAACCAATTAAAGCCAAAAACATGTTTCCAACAATTCATGTTCTGATTTGTAAACTTAAACTAATTAGTGAATTATGGTTCTTTCTCATTTAAATTAAATACACGGTTAATTGGATTTTTAAATTAAATACACGGTTTGGAAACGGTATTGTGACAAGCTAACAGAATAAATCCACACGGTTTCCTGATTTAATTTTTCACAGTGAATCTGAGCTGTGTTTTATGATTCACAGTAAGAAGACAGAGACCTTTTTTTTAAAAAAAAAATGCAGTAGGTTTTGGTCAAACCATCAAACAATCATTAAAAAAACTATTGTTAAAAGAAATTAATGCACTCATTTAAAAAAGAATATTTATTTTTGGCTAAAATTATATTGGCAAACCTGGGTTATTTAAAATGTTAATTTGGGGGAATATTTTTCGATTATTGGAAGTGGCAGTGTTTTGCGCTGGCAAATGGCAACTATCCGGTAATCGCGCCATACGCATACGGTTTGTTTGATTGTTTCTTCCTTTTCTGAACCCACCACAAATGTTGCAATTTTGTGTTCCCATTAATGTTCAACTTCAAAATCTATACAAAATTGAAAATCAAGCTTTTTCTGCAGTCTATAGTCACTTTTAAATTGAAGCAGATCAAATAAATACAAGAATATTATTCTTTACCTATAAAATACTTCAAATTTAAGAGTTTAATTTGATACATTATTGTTGTTGTTAATGCCTTACACATGGTTTCATCTTTTAAAATTTCTTAGCTAAGGATTGTTCTTTTTCTAACATTCATCTTGCAGTGTAAAGTTCTGTGTAGTCCCAATTGCTTAATTCAATGAGAACTTCTCCTAAGTTTCTTTGCTATTGACAATTGACATGAGATTTTTTTGACAAGATATTTTTTCAGTGGTTGGAATTTTAATGTGAAAAAGTTCTACAAATTCATTGTGTTGTTGTGTGGATTAATTTATGATCCATTTAATAAAGATACTTTCTATAATATTATATATGAGAATGAATAATTATGATTTTCTAAGAAAATATTGGTAACTCACGTACAATAAGTAGTTTGACAATAGTAAATATAAGCGATCTATCTTTTGATTAAAGAAATGGTTAAAATTTTATAAATTTAGTTCTACAAAATAGTTAAATTGACCACTCACTGACAAACTAATTCCTAAATAGAAAAAATGTAGATAATTAAAACAGGTAACTTTAAATATATTTTCAACTAATTTATATTAAAATCATTAAAACACCTTGCAAATATTGGAAATCCTCAATCATAAAAGTGACTTTTAATTGATTTTTTTTTATCGTAATAAGCTAGATGAATAATATTATTATTCTATAAATCTCTCACGAAATGAAAACTCACATCAATTTGGATAATTTGATTGCATAAATATTATCAAACATCATAACCATGGTTTCCAATCTCTTTTTATCTAAACACATATGTTCTTGTTATGAAATCAAGTTCAATTTGTTTCTTCTACATCCAAGAAATCACATCATTGTCTAACAGAGAAGTATATCCTGATGTCCTAAGTTTTTTGGGTTAGTGTTTAGGGTTTTTATTTCAATATTATCTCAAATAATTATCTAAATAAAACGATTCACTGTAGTAATTCTCAGAATTTAGTTTTCACGAAACTGAATTTTAAAAGTAATTGGATGTAATTTGCTGGAAACCTCAGAATTTGGTTTTTGGATAATCAAATTTTGAGTTGGGTTTGTTTTTTTTTTAATATAAGGAAAAGAGAATTTATAATTTTAGGATTTTAAAAGACAATTGTTTTGAAAAATATTTTTTAAAAAAATTATTTAAAAAATTATATATAATATAATAATTTAGAGAAGTTATTATGTGCAATGTTAGTAAAAGTGGTAAGTGTACAACTCTTTAGTTAATGATTGGTTAGTATACAACTCAAAGTAGATAAATTAATGAATAGTTAATAAAATCTTCAATTTCAATTTCTCTTTTAGCTTCTCTAAAATGGTATCTAGAATTTCTTTTCGACAATCTAGTTTTTTCATTTTCGTATATAATTGTTTATTGAATTTCTTATTAAATGGACCAATTCATTTATTTTAAAAATTTACAGATTTTTAATCTTTTTTTCAATATAATTTTTTCTTGTATGAAAATTGATACCAAATTTTAAATTATTCAGAAAAGTATAAAAAAATTTATCATATGAGTATATTATTATGTATATAATGACTATGACATATATTAATAATAATAATAATAATATTTGTAAATAATAATTTTAGATATCATATTAATATACATATCTAACGTAAATAGTAAGTGATAATTTTAAACGACATCCAAATAAAATATAAATAATATCAAAAGTCAATCTAACATATTCATCTTAAAACTTAAATTCTAAATAGGCAACATAGAGAACTTATGAAATGTATATTTCTTTTACTTTATTTTTAACTTATTTAAGTTATTATTAAGCTATATTATGAGATTTTTTTGTCATCACATGTTATTCAGCCAATCGAATTTATCACAGGTTTAATCCTATGTGAATCATGTTATTAGTAAGCTAGGGTTGATTTCAATGTACCAAAATTTATAATACTTTTTAGTCCAACTCAACTAAAACTTATAGTGGATAAAGTTGATTCATGATACCTTGACCCACTTTCATAATTCTATGTTTAAGGTCATACAAGACTATTTTTGAACTTATACACTTGATGTTCATGTCCCTAGAATATATTACATATATCTTACATGTAGATATTTTCATTGACTATTCCATCCAAGAATGTTGATTTAATATCAATCTAATAAATGTTCAATGTCTTCATGGTAGCTAACATAATAAAATTTTTTATTGTTATAACTATAATGAAAGAGAACTAATTCTTTCTACTTTTCATGTGTTGTTACAACCTGAAAGGATGAACTACACGTTTTGGGTATCAGGTCTTTTGTCCATCAAAACTTATGTTATGAGTAGCACAACTTTATTAATAGTTTCAGCCTAGTTTGTTTTGCTATCATGTTGCTTCTTTGAACATTCATATTATAAATGTTCAAAGTCATAGTAATAATAATACTCTATTGTAGTTTTGTTGATTCATCTACCTCTTCCTTGTATAGCTCCACCTTAAGAAACACCTCTTCCTTAACCTTGTCTAACACTTGTTTCATTTTATACAATCCTCAATACTTACTCTTCATGTGAATTATGATGATTGATTCATTGCTCATGTATTAACAAATTACTTTAGATTTCATCTACAATCAAATTACGAGATTATTCAGTAAAAAACAATGCATAATCATACATGAAGCTAAAGATCATTAAATAAGAAATATTTTTTACCAGGTTTAGATCAAACACCTATTCACCATACATCTTCATTTTATTTTAATGATAAGAGTTTAGGCAAAATAATCATTAACTTATTATTATATTTTTGTTTTCAGAATCTATCAATCACACCATAGGACTTGAAGTGTTACTTATTTTACTTGAGCAATATCATAATATTTTTGTTTTAAAGAATTCAAATTTTTTTTAGATGTATTTTTTTATAATTATGTGAAACACAACTCAATCAATTGTTTAAAACACAACTTAATCGATTGTTTTAAATAAGTAAATCTTTTGACTTAAGTTCTTTAAAAAAATTTCCTTATTCAATGTTAATATAGCATGAACTATATGGTTGGAAATAGAAAAATCTAAAAGATTTGAATAATCTTTTAATCTTAAGATATTTAAGATATTCTTGATACATGATCATTGAATGTAATGCTAATTCAGTTTTGAAGTAACAAGTTACACAAAATTTCTTTCTACCATACTTGAAGTATGTTGCTTTCTTTTAGTAGAAACATGTTATATAGTTGCACAAATTTATTTTTAACTAAATAAAAATAATGCAATAAAAAATACTTTTTTTTAACAAAGCTAAAAATTGATGGTGCTAAAAATTGATGATGGAGAATTTCCTTAGCTCAAAAGGAATGTAGGGACACGGTAGAAAATGGAACAGCTTGTTCCCACAATAGAAAAAGATGCGGTAGCAGCTGACGCCACAAAATCTTGAAGATTGGATGTTAAAGAATAGTAGTAGATCACTTTATCACAAGACACATCCTAGAGAATTTGGTACTCTATGAAACATAAGTATTAAGATACACAAGTCAAAACAGTAATTAGAAAAAACTATAAAAAGGAATTTTTTAAGTACTATATGAATAACCTCAAATAATATATCGTTCAATAATAACACCATACATTTTCATCTTGTTTGAAAATACATGGTATTTTTGTTTTTAACATTTTGGATAGTAAAAGGATTAAATATAACTTTCATTTTATTACTTAGCGTTTTATTCAGTTTTTTTTTTTTATTAATTTTAGTCTCGAATGTTTTTAAACAATGTACTTTCTACTCTTGTGATGCTATAAGAGCATAAAAAATGATAACATCATAGAATCAAGGAGAAAAAAAAAAATAAAAGAAACAAATAAACGACATTTTGAAGTCGTTGAATGAGTGTGACATGGCTCAGCAACTAACGCATTATCATATGCATGTACTAGATTTTACTGTGCCTTGAATGATTTTTTTTTATAATTAATTCTTAAATATGCACATAAAAAAAATTAGTGCCATGTTTAGTCGGTCACCCGTTCGAGTTTAAACCATCACTTACAGATAAAAATTGTCCTATAAAGGATATTTTGGTAATAGTCTTTTTTTATTGCAAACTAATAAGGCTCAAATAGAAAATTTTAAGAATAAATGGTAATGCTTATGCTTCCAAGAAAAATAGTGTAATTCGCTCACTTTTTTTTTTTTTTTTTTATTTTTTGCCTATAATTTTTTTTTTTTTTTTTTTTTTTTTTTTTTTTTTTTTTTTTTTTTT